>ENA-UEQO01000357-UEQO01000357.1-human-gut-metagenome-genome-assembly--contig:-NODE-357-length-53730-cov-13.622295_pt1 | contig 53730 bp, 49 predicted proteins | sample MGYA00242938_ERZ507940 | MGnify/ENA primary metagenome ERZ507940 (study PRJEB26167, sample SAMN06115517) | human gut metagenome | host: Homo sapiens | place: China:Chongqing | collected 2014-12-03... | reverse complement strand
TCTGACGCTCTAACCAACTGAACTACATCCACCATGTCTGCGTTTCTCTAACGCGGTGCAAAGATAGATATTATCTTTAAATCTCCAAAAGATTCTGCTACTTTTTTTTATAAAAAAGATATTCTTTTATTCCCCGATTATGCTTGCTGAAGAGGGATCGCGCATCATTTGCAAAGATTCTCAGAGAGTTACGTGCATTTACGGAAATGGAGTCAGTGGGGAAATTAATTGGTAGTAATTGATGATTCTTTTTTCCTGATTGAGCGGGACGGGCTGTCCATACCAGGCTATATTCGCAATGGTTGAGTCGGGTGGTACTATCTTTTACTAATTCCATTTTTACCATCAGGCCGCCATCCGTGCGACGGGCGGACATATTGGAAATATAATTCCCTAGTGAATATACTACTAGATGCTTCCCGTTTGTCAGACTGTCTTTGCGAATTTCGATAGGCTGCACAACATGAGGATGACAACCGATTATGTGATTTACTCCTTTTCGAAGCAGCCAATCGGTCAGAAACTTCTGTTCTTTGTCAGGGAGTGACTGGTATTCGATTCCCCAATGCATACAAGCAATAATTGCATCGGGATTCATTGTTTTACTTGCTTCGATATCTTTGGATATAATGGTCGTATCAGTATAATTGACGATGTTGGGCGGAGTGACAGGGATTCCGTTTGTTCCGTATGTATAGTTGAGTATGGCAATGCGGAAGCCTTTTTTTTCTAATAAAAGAGGGTATTTATTTTCACGCTCTTCAGCGTTGAGGTACGTTCCGGCGTGTGGAATTTTTAAGGAGTCTATTAACTGTATAGTGCGTTCCAAGCCTTTTCTGCCACGGTCGAGACTATGGTTATTGGCGGTTATCAGTACATTGAATCCGGCATTATGGATAGCGGTCAGATATTCATCGGGAGCGCTGAAAGCGGGATAGCCTTTGTACGGTTTTCCTCCGAGAGTAACTTCCAGATTAGCTATGGCAAAGTCAGCACTTTGAATTTCGTCTTTGACATATTCAAAATAGCTGGAATAATCGTAGCCTCCTGTCGCAGTACGTGCAGCGTTAATTTGTCCTTGATGCTGCATAAGGTCCCCTGCAAAAAGAAGCGAAAGGGTGTCTGTTTGCAGGCTGTCAGTTGTCAGTATCTGTGTGGTAGTATCATTTTCTTGCGCTTTGCTGATACAAGAGAATTGTGTAACCAGAAGAAGGGATACTAATAGTTCTTTCATACGTTCAAGAGGATTATAATGTCTTTTCGAGAATGATTGTTACTTAGGCAGGAAACGGACATAATAAGAGAGGGAGAGTCGTAATTGTTTTCATAACTGTCAGATTAAGGGAAGGAAAAGGACAGTGAAACACATTTCACTGTCCTTCAATATTCTACTTGTAAATAGCTTTTTTACCGGCTAAAAGTGTATTTTTCATTAATGATACAATCGTCATCGGACCCACGCCGCCCGGTACGGGAGTGATGAATGAGCACTTAGGCGCTACCTCATCAAACTTCACATCGCCTGTCAGCTTGAAGCCGGATTTTTTGCTGGCGTCCGGCACGCGGGTAGTACCTACGTCGATTACCACTGCACCTTCTTTGACCATTTCTTCTTTCACAAAGTTGGGTTGTCCCAGAGCAGCAATAATAATATCAGCTTCCTGACATTCTTTTACCAAGTCTTTGCTGCGGCTGTGGCATACAGTAACAGTTGCATCTCCCGGATACGCTTTCTGCATCATCAGTGAAGCCATCGGCTTGCCTACAATGTTGCTGCGGCCGAGTACAACACATTTCTTTCCCGACGTCTCTATCTCATAACGTTTCAGCAGTTCGAGAATACCGTTCGGGGTGGCAGATACATAGCAGGGAAGTCCGATAGACATACGCCCCACATTGATAGGGTGGAATCCGTCTACATCTTTACGATAGTCGATCGTTTCGATAACTTTCTGTTCGGAGATATGTTTCGGTAACGGGAGCTGTACGATAAATCCGTCTACATCGTCGTCATTATTCAGTTCGCATACTTTGGCGAGTAGTTCTTCTTCGGTCACGTCACTTTCGTAACGGATGAGGGAAGATTTGAATCCACATACTTCGCAGGCTTTTACTTTGGCGGCTACATACGTTTCGCTGCCACCATCATGTCCTACAAGGATTGCTGCCAGATGCGGGCGTTTGCCGCCACGAGCAACAATTTCGGCTACTTCGGCTGCAATCTCTTGTTTCACTTGTTCGGAAATGGCTTTTCCGTCTATCAGAGTCATATTTTCAGAGTATTTATTGGTGATGGACAAAAGTAAAATAAATAACTGAACTCTCCAAAAGGAATGGACTTTTTGTGAAGAGGGGACAGCGGAACATATTGGAATACGAGTAGGAAAGAAGGCAAAAAGAACAAGGGAAAGCTCTGATTTTCAGGTAAGAAAAACAGAGCCTCTGTTTAGGTGAAACGGAGGCTCTGTTTACATCAATCAGAGGCTCTGTTCGGGTGAAATGGAGCCTCTGTTTGGTCTTGTCAGATCATGTTCTTATTTGTCAGCAATTTGCCTTTATACTCTCCGGTCAATGTACGGAGGAAGGCGACAATCTTATCTACTTCCGGTTGTGGCAGGTCGATGCCTAACTGATATTTGGCCATGGCGCGAACCGCATCATCCATAGTAGCCATGCTGCCGTCGTGGAAATAAGGAGCGGTCAGTTCAATATTTCTCAATCCCGGCACTTTGAAGCGGTGACGGTCACGCTCTGCTTTTGTCTGCTTGAATCGTCCGTTGTCTTCTTCAGTCATTTCTGCCTGACGGTCTGCGAAATAATCATGCTGTACACCGATCAGTTCATAAGATTGTCCTCCGAGGATTTCTCCCACATGACAAGTCGCACAGTCATATTTCTTGAAAAGGTCGTATCCGGCGATTTCATCTGCGGTGATGGCATCTTTCTGTCCTTTCAGATAACGGTCGAAACGTGAATTAGGAGTCAGCAATGTCTTTTCGAACTCCTGAATAGCATTTGTGATATTCTTTTCGTTCAATCCGTCGGGATATACTTCGTTGAATGCCACTACGAAATTCTTGTCTTCTGTCAGTTTGCTGATGATCTGATCGAATGACTCGCAAGCCATTTCTACCGGATTCAATGGAGGGCCGGCAGCTTGTTCTGCCAGAGTTCCGGCACGTCCGTCCCAGAATTGAACAAAGTTATAGGCAGCATTGTATACGGTCGGGGCATTGACGCCGCCCAACTGACCGCCTACTCCTTCAGAATACTGCTTGTTGTCAACGCCACCGGTATCCAGACCATGACAGCTGGCACATGAAACGGTGTTGTCTGCCGATAAGCGGGTGTCGTGATACAACAGATTTCCTAAGACCACTTTGCGTACATCGACTGAGATCGAGTCGGCAATAGGACGAATCGGTTCGTTAATGAAATCAGGTGCTACTGCCACATCGGTATACAGTCCCATGCGGTGATGTTTTACCCAGCTCAGTGCTACCTCTTTCTTTGCATCATTGAAAGAAGCTCCCCAATGTACAAGGTAATACTTTGCCTGCGGCATCTTTCCGTCGAGGATTACTTTTTCTACTTTAGCCAGATCAACCGGATTGAGAGGGCGTCCTTCCTTCATGTCTTTCTCCATCTGAGTCATGTCGAAAGCGCGATAGGCTTTGCTCACGTCTTCCATTACAATTTTTCCGGCTACAGGCATATTTGCATAGAACGGTAGTTCCGGCGTCGAGGTATGGCATCTCAGGCATCCTGCATCCGTAATAATCTGTTGCATCTGCACGTTTGCTTCCAAATCGGCAGAAGGCACCCGATGCATCAGTCGGTAAATGACTGCCAATGCTGCCACGACTACCAATAATGCTACGATTAGTTTTGTACTTCTCTTCATTTCACATTTGTTTTTTGAGGTTAGTTATTACGATTATATAAATGTACGCTTTGTTGGGCCGCCGGCAGGTAATTGACTCCATACCAGCACATTTGTAAAGCAAGGAAGGAGACTATGAGCAGGGCATAGAGTGTTTTCCGTCCGGTTCTTCTGAACAGGCGGAGGTGGATGTAGAGCAAATATCCCATCCAGGTGATGGCTGCCCAAGTTTCTTTGGGGTCCCAACTCCAGTAGTTTCCCCAAGCCTCCTTTGCCCAGAGAGAACCTAGCAGCATACCGATGGAAAGAAAAGCGACGCCTGCGTAGACCAGATTGTCTGCTGTATGCAGGTATTCTTCTTTATGACGGAACAGTCCGGTCAGGGCGATGATGAAAGCACATCCCAGAACGGAATAAGAGAACATATATACGGTTACATGCGGGATGAACCATACACTTTGCAGCGCCGGCATCAATGACTGATCGTGTATCTCGGGCTTCATCAAATTAATGATCACAAAAACTGTAGAAAGTAACGTCGAGAAAGAGAGAATCCAGCGATACTTCCATCTGATATAGGTTAGCAATCCTGCTATTCCCATAAAGAATGAATACCACAATCGGGTTTCTCCCATAGTGCGTAATGGAGGGCGCTGGAGGAATATCCATAATCCGGCAATAAATATTCCCAATATAATAATGCCGCCGGAAGTAAATCCGATTGCCACTTTACTCTTCGATGACGAACGAAGGGCAAATACAGCCCCTGCCAGCCATAGGCAGATGGATACTGCTGCAAATACATAGAAGTTATCCCAGTTTATCATACGCTTTAGCTCCGTTTATAAATAAAAGAACTGCTCCTGCAAGCATCATCAGAATACCCGCTACCATCACATATTTCCAGGGCTGTTTTACGACCTGTAGAATGCAGTAGTTGCTTTCGTTGCCTTTTGTTATGTCGTATCCGGTGAGGTAGACGTCTTCCCCCAGTCGGTAGGAATAGGGATGGTTTACTTCCAGCAGAACGTTCTCATTCCCCAAACGTACATTGGCGGAAAAGCGGGAAGGACGTCCGTTCGGGTAATATTCTACAGCGAACGAATTGAGTTCCATATCATAATCTAAATAGTAAGATGCACCATTCATGTCGAATGCCTCATGCGTTGGTTCATTTTTATATAAAGGTACGCGTAATGTCCGTGTGTCACTGCTACCTAGAAATCCGGCAAACAGAGCCAGCCATAAACCTGCATGATTCAGAATAAAGCGCCAGCGTGCTTGTTTGCGATGCCGACAGGCGTGGATGGTGATCATCGCCAGATTGCTTAATAATAATAAGAGTATAGAAATGAATATCCATGAAGTCATGAAATTGTAACATCCCAATGAGGCTGATATTCCATTGCGCATTTCGGCTTCCGGTTCAGATAGCTGGGGGAAAAGTCCTATGATCAGGCAACCACCGATAAACAGACTGATAGATAAAACACTGGCTTTGGATGAACCGAGAAAACGGGTGATTCTTAGATTATTATATTCTTTATATAGTATCCATAACAGGAAAAGCCAGATCGCCGCAAAGATGATATTCAGCGGAAAGGCGAGAAAAGAAACAGGAAAGTTTCCTGTGAACAGCTGCATGGCTGCTGCTAATAAAATGTAACCTGCTACATATACATAGTACATATTCGTGCTTCTGTTTTGTTATCTTTTGCAAAGTAAAGAAATAAAAATGAATATTCATATAAAACCTTTATAAAATTGTAATCATTACAAGTGAATAGTGATATTAATATGGTTTTAGGATAATCTTTCAGTGTAGTTGTTGGCGAAAAGAGAGGGGATATGGAAGCTAAAGCTGCGCTTTACAAGGTATAAAGCTATGCTTTTCACTCCCTAAAGCATAGCTTTATACCTTGTAAAATGCAGTGTTTTATATTGGGTTTATCATGGCGGGAGTAATCACTACAAGAGCCTGTGAAAAGTGAAAACTTGAAAAGTTGAAGTTGCCAGGTAAAAAGCTGATTGATATAGGAAAGTGAAATCTGTAATACCAAAAATAAAGGAGGAAGCCTAAGCCTCCTCCTTCTATCTGAAACAGAATAAAATTCTTTTTATTTTTTCATTTTCGGCATCATCTTGCCCATTTTGCTGCTGGTTACCATCTTCATCATTTTGCGAGTTTGGTCGAACTGTTTCAGCAAACGGTTTACTTCCTGAATAGTTGTTCCGCTACCTTTAGCGATACGTGTACGGCGTGAGCCATTCAATATTTCCGGATTGGAACGTTCTGCCGGAGTCATGGAATAGATGATTGCTTCGATACTTTTGAAAGCATTGTCGTCGATATCGATATCTTTGATAGCTTTGCCTACGCCCGGGATCATGGATGCAAGTTCTTTCAGATTACCCATCTTCTTGATCTGGGCAATCTGGCTGAGGAAGTCGTTGAAGTCGAACTGATTCTTGGCAATCTTCTTTTGCAGACGTTTTGCCTCTTCTTCGTCATACTGTTCCTGAGCACGTTCTACCAGTGAAACGATGTCACCCATACCGAGGATACGGTCTGCCATACGTGCCGGGTGGAACTGGTCGATAGCATCCAGCTTTTCACCTGTACCCACAAATTTAATCGGCTTGTTGACTACCGAACGGATAGAAAGGGCCGCACCACCACGGGTGTCACCATCCAGTTTGGTCAGTACCACACCGTTGAAGTCCAGGCGTTCGTTAAATTCTTTGGCTGTATTGACGGCATCCTGTCCTGTCATGGAGTCTACCACGAACAGAATTTCGTCCGGATTGATTGCTTCCTTGATAGCGGTGATCTCGTTCATCATCTGTTCGTCTACGGCCAGACGTCCGGCTGTATCGACGATTACGAGGTCATATCCTTTGGCTTTAGCTTCTTGAATGGCGTGTTGTGCAATCTCTACCGGATTTTTGCTGTCCAGTTCTGAGTACATCGGCACTTCAATTTGTTCTGCCAATACACGCAACTGTTCGATAGCTGCCGGACGGTAAACGTCACAAGCTACCAGTAATGGTTTGCGATTCTTCTTTGTTTTCAGCATGCGTGCCAACTTACCGGAGAAAGTAGTCTTACCCGAACCTTGCAGACCTGACATCAGGATTACTGCCGGACGGGATTCGAGGTTGATTTCTACCGTCTCGCCACCCATCAACTGGGTTAGTTCGTCGTGCACAATCTTCACCATCAACTGGCTTGGCTTCACAGCCGTAAGTACATTCTGACCGATGGCTTTTTCCTTCACCGTGTCAGTGAAAGTTTTTGCAACCTTGTAGTTAACGTCGGCATCAAGCAATGCCTTACGTACATCTTTCAGCGTCTCCGCCACGTTAATTTCGGTGATTTTGCCTTCACCTTTCAGAATCTTGAATGACCGTTCTAGTCTTTCACTTAAATTATCGAACATAGTTGTTTAATTACGAATTAATTATTTGAGCCTGCAAATGTACAAAAATCTCTTGTATTTATATCTTTTTATTCTGCCATTTTGCTTTTTTGAGGTAAATATAGCTTGTTATCAACAGCAAGGTATAGTACAGAATCTCAATCGTAAAGCAGATTTCAATCGGTGCTTTGAGCCACATTCCGACGAAAACGATGTAGGAACCGTAAATGGCAATCGTGATGGTTTCGAGCAACAGGGCTGCCTGCGTATTTCCTGTTCCGGAGATGCCGTTGAATACGACATTGGCTACTGATGCAATGAGCATGGCGCAGCAGATAACGTATACCGAAGGCACGGACTCGGTGATTAACGCTGCTTCGCTGGTATATACGGAGAGGAGGAACTGAGGAAACAAAACCGACAATCCCACCAGTCCTAGCATGATGAAGAACGAGAATCGGGCTATTTTATTGATAAGCGGCATGACGTATTGGATACCTCCTGCGCCGATGGCATTGCTGACAAGGCTGTTGGTCGTTGTTGCCAGTGCATTCACCGGAATCAGCAGTACGACGTAGATACTACGGACAATGTTGGCAATGGCCAGTTCCCGTTGTCCCAACCGTTCTACGGCAACAAAGAACACGAACCAGGTCGCCATCGATAAGAAATATTGAAGCATCGTGAAGCAAGAAATGCTGAGAATACGCATCAGCAATGCCGGATCGAACGAGCGCAGACGATTCAGACCATACTTTTTCAAATCAACACTGATATATGTATAGATCAGGAAGAAGAGAATGGAAGAGGCTTCCGCCAGTACAGAAGCGATGGCAGCTCCCTTGATTCCCATTTCCGGCAGACCGAATTTACCGAAAATCAGTGCATAGTCCAATATGACGTTGGTTAATGCCATGACAACAGCATTGATGGTCAAGACCTTGGTACGTGTGATGCCGATGTACAGGGCACGGAACATGACATTGACAAACGAGAAGAAGAACCCGTAAATACGCCAGTCCAGAAACTCCATAGTGCCTTCGTAGATGGATTCGGAAGAAACCAGCAACCGCATGATATTTCCTCCGAACGCTTTGGTGAAGCCGAACATCAATATAGCTATCAACAGGAGGAACATAATCCCTTGAATCATTACGGGACCTACATCACTGTAGCGTCCTTCTCCATTGCGTCGTGCAATGACAATTTGTGATCCTGTGCTGAATCCGAAAGCGATGGTGAATATACATATATAAAATAGTCCACCCATAGCCGAAGCTCCCAGGGCCACTTCACTAACGTGCCCTAAGAATGCGGTATCGGTGACATTGATGACATTTTGCGCCAGCAAGCTGAGTAGTATCGGGTAACTGACACTCCAAATCTGTTTGTTGGTATACATAATTAAGCGTTTAAGTTTACAGTTTGCAAAGATAGCGCTTTATTCCGATTCTGAAGCAATGGGATAGGTGAAAACAATTTCCGGGCCTTCCGTTCCCCGGGCGTTTACCTGATAGCTTCCTCCGAAGTAAGCCAGCAATAACTGGTTGATCTCATGCCTGATGCCGGTCTCCTGTGAGGTGAAAGCCTCGTCCGCCAATGGAGAGTTGAGAATGCGGAAATAAAGCATTTCGCCTTTCCGGCTTAATGTAAAGCGGATAATCCGTTCCTCCTGTTGTCCCTCTGTTTCATGTTCATGCGGATAGGTCAGGGTACTGAGCAGAGCGTATCCCAATCGGGTGGTATCTGTGCGAAGGGACAGTGACTCGACTTCCGGAGTGAAGCGGACTTGAATGCCTGTCTTTTCATTATTCATGCGTGCCATGTAGCATACTTCGTTGCAAAGTGAGACAGCATCATAGTCTTGTATCTGGAACTTCATCATTTTGGCTTCCAGACGAGACAGGTCGAGTACATCATTGACCAGTCTCATTAATCTTTCTGAGCTTTGGTGGATGATCGCCGAGTATTCTTCTCTTGTTTTTTCATCTATATTCGGTTCGCTGGCTATGAGTTGCGAGAAACCTACCACGTTGTTGAGCGGGGTCCGGATGTTATAACTCATGTTTGACAGGAAGCGATTTTTTATTTCGTTGGTTACCCGTACCGTTTCCGCTGCTTTGCGTATTTCGCTCTCGGAATATTTCAGGGCTTTGCGGATTTTGGAGAGCCGGAATAGGGAAATAAATAATACGATCAGAATGGCACTGATTACGATCAGGCTGATCAGACGTATTTGGTTGGTCTGCTTTTGTTGTTCCAGTTCTATCTTATCCAGATTATAGCTTTTTTTGATTTGCTCCATTTGGGTGTTGGAGAGTGCCATGGCAGCTGAGTCCTTGATGGCCAGTGCCTGTTGGTAGAGAGTTGTCGCTCTGTTATTATCTCCGGCTTCCACCCATATTTTAGCCTGTTTCAGCAGTTGTTCGGCATAGTCGCTGGTGAAATCTTTCTTGAGCATAGTTAATGTCGTGTCGATGTAGGCTGATGCCTGCTGATATTGTTTGATACTCTGATAGTATTTCGCATAGATGTCGTAGTAGAGCACCTTATACATGAAATAGGTATTTTCAGTCAGATACTTTTTAGACTTTTCTATATGTGAATAAGCAATTTGGGGCTGATTGGTATTCAGGTAATAATGCGCATAGAAAATCTCATTGAAAATGAATACGTCTGCAAATCCGTCTTTTAGAGATGGATTGTCAATGATGAATTTACGGAGTACATTTTCCAACTCTTGCAGGTATTTTAGTTGCCTGTAATTGTCCTTCATTTCTTTGGTTACGGATATGAGCTGTGACAGGACGGAGATATGGACTACCGCATTGCCATTCTTTGGAAGCAGCCTGTAGGCTTCTTCCAATGCTTTGAGCCCCTCGTCCCAGCGCTGGCTGCCGATATATGCGTTGGACAGGCACTGATAAGCAGCTACCGTTCCACGGTTATTGTCAATATCAAGGGCTTTCTGTTTCATCTTGTTTGCTTCGCTGATGGCAAGCTCATATTGTTCGGTAAAGGTGTATAGGTCAATCTGAAAGCGTCGGGCGTCGAAGAAATAATCCCATAAACCGGATTTTTGTACCAACGGTTCCATCTTGACTATCCATTTGGCTACACTATCCTGTTCGCAACGGTTGTAATAATACAACAAATGATAATAAGCGGCTAAACTGGCATACTTGTCATTTTTCAGTTTTAACGCTTCCTGCATCAGCGAATCCGAATACTGGATACATTTGTAGTTGTTCTGCTCTATCTTGATAATGTCGTTCAGGGTAGAGAGGCGTGTGGTGTCATGCGGCAGCGTTTGCAACACTTGCAGCAGACTGTCTGAGGCTGTATCGGTGTTTGCATAGCCCGACAGTAGGCCATAGCAGGTGATGATCAGTAATATCAGTCGTTTCATCGTGTTTCCTCCTTCTTTATCTGCGCATGGCAAATCGGGTGTGTGAACAGAAAACGTGCTCCTTTGTCATAGTCCGGGTCGATCCATATTTTGCCTCCCAGTTGCTCGATGATAAGCTGGCAGATAGATAATCCGAGTCCTGTGCCTTGTGCGTTTTCATCGAGCTTTTCGAAGCGGTTGAATATCTTGTTCTGGTTCTCCTTGGAGATTCCGCAACCGGTATCACTAACGGAGAAAAGGGCCGTATCTTCCGTTTGTTTCACCAGTTCCAGGGTGATAGTGCCTTGTGCAGTAAACTTTGTGGCGTTGATAAGCAGATTGATCAGTACTTGTTGCAGGCGGGCACTGTCCGTGGTCAGCTTCAGTGAACTGAGAGAGGTGGAAAACCGTACTTCCGCTTGAGTCTGCTTTATTTTCTCTACCATGTCGATGACATTTCTGCATAGCGCTACAATATCACACTCGTTGAATTTGAATTGCATTTTTCCAATTTCAAGGCTGGATAAGTCAATTACATCATTAATCAGTTTGAGCAGCAGTTCTGAGTTCTGCTGGATGATATCGTTGCACTGTTGTTGCGTTTCGTTGTCGATGGATTCTTCTGTCAGAATAGCTGAAAAACCGGATAAAGCATTGAGCGGAGTACGAATCTCATGGCTCATATTGGAGAGAAAAAGGCTTTTGGTGTGGATAGACTTTTCTGCTTGTTTCTTGGCTTTTTCCTGTTCCTGTTGTGATTGCAGAAGACGATTGTTGGTGCGCTTGATGCGGAAAATGGCAATGATGATCAGTACTACGATCACTAAGATCACAGACAGACTCCAATAATAGAGATTTTTTTGTATGTTGATATAATTAAGTTCGCTTTTATCTATCTGATACAGGGTATGCAGTTCGTTTATCTGGCTGAGATAACTTTGGGCGTCCAATGAATCTTTGAGATGATTAATCTCCTCATAAATCTTGCACGCCTCTTGTTTCTGATTCATAAGTACCAGGACTTTGGCGCGTTCCTGTAATAACTGAACATGTCTGAATAAAGCCGTTTTCTTTGTTATGGTGAGTAATTCTTCATATTCTTTCAGCGCTTTATCATATTCTTTTGACTCAATATGATAGCCGGCATACATATAGTTGCTGATTGAAGAATAGTAGGGATACGGATATTTTTCGTAGATGGAGTCCAGCTGTTTCAGATACTCCAGTGCTTTTGGAAGGTTGTTTGTCTGTATATAATAATAGGCATAGCTGCAAGGCAGATAGAAGTCATCGGGCAAACCTGATTCTTTATGGTAAAGAGACTCCAGATAGGCAAAATCTTTTTCGATATCTGTCATTTGCCTGTATTTGAGTTTGCTCAGGATCAAATGAAACATGCTTGTCTTAAGATATGGAATACTTGCCGGAATTTTTTGCATTATTTTCAAGGATTCCTCATAAGACTCTATAGCAGACTGGGGATTTCCCGAACTTTGGTAGGTGTCTGCAAGGGCACGCAATGCCAGTGCCGTTCCGAAAGGATAATCTATAGCTTTGGCTTGCTGATACATTGAGTTGGCGTTGTTGACTGCCAGACTGATATTTCCTTCCGTAATTAATGCCTGAACTGCCATCATTTTCAATGGAAACAGAATATGATATTCTTGCTGCTTTTCAAGTTCGGGGCTTAAGAGCTTTTCCCATAAGATGATGCTGTCCGTTGTAATATCGATATTTGTATTGAAAGAAAGATCATGCTCGACAAGTGGCTGGAGTAAGGTAAGTCGTTCTTTGTTCAGGTTTGTTGCATGGAGAGCCGCCGATATGAATATGGCTGCAATGAGTGCTATTATATGCTGTAAATTACTATTCACTATTTTGTTTGCTCGTATGGTGATGTGCAAAAGAAATAAAAAGAGCGAAGACTGGCAAGCAATCTTCACTCTTTTTTATAGAATTATTTTCTTTTGAGGATCTCCCGTGCCCCAGGACCTTCGTGGCTGGGGTAGCCGGGAGTATGATTTCTGCACCGGGGATCGGCATCTACCTTCAAACTGCGGTAATCATCTTTGGAACGTGTGAGGTAATCGTCCAGCAAAGCACGATGCTCGGCGAGTATTTTGGAGTATTTAGGGTCTTTGGCAAGATTTTTTCTTTCACCCGGATCTTTTTTCATATCGTACAGTTCTTCTCCGTTGCCTTCCAGATAATGGGTGTATTTATATCTCGGTCCGCGCACCATGCGTCCGGGAGTGGTAACGTACTCATATTCGCTGTGCCATTCGGAGACAACATAAGGGTGGCTTTTCTTTTGTTTCTCTCCCCTTAGAGTCGGTACAAGGCTGATGCCGGCTTTTTCTGCCGGAACGGCGATGCCTGCCAGGTCGCAAAGGGTGGGCAGGAGATCTAACGTCGGCTGTGTCAGCAGATGGTCTATAGGTTTCTTCTGCTGCTTGATGCCGGGACCGGCAAAGATAAACGGAACGTTGGTCATTTCATCATAGAAGCTGATATGTTTGGTCACCATGCGGTGGGATGCCATGCCGTCGCCGTGGTCCGCCATGATTACGATAATCGTGTTTCTTCCGGCAGGGGTGGAGTAGAGGGCTTTCAGTACGCTGTCTACTTGCTTGGACACCATCTTGGTGTAATGCTGGAAGGCGGCGATATAGTGACGATAGTTTTCTTCGTTCCAATGGGCAGCCTGTGTCATGCGGCGGTGACTGCAACAGATATATTGTACGGGAGTCGGAATATTGCTCCAGTCTTCCACATCAAAGTTGTCCGGCAATTCGGGCAGCGGTCCGCTGATCGGCCGGTCGGTGTGTACTCCTGCGTTTTCGCCGATGAATCCGCAGATATTATGCGGGTTCTGAAAATCTGCAATGCAGATAAAAGGTTCTTTCGGAGGATTGCTGAGGTAGGCAACGGCATCCTCGCAGGTTCCTACATCCAGGAAACTGTCATTGTTGACCGGAAATTCGGGATCGGTGAATGGCTTGGCTACCGGTTCTTTATGTTTGAAGCCTCTCAGTGAGCCCATGTCGTGAGTCTTGCCGAAGTGTACGGCCTCATAACCGCTTTCGGAGAAGAGACTACCCAGTGTCGGCACATTTTCCGGCAGACGGGTGTTGACGGGTTCGCTGGAGTTTGAGCGTACATTGGTCTGGTGGGGCATCATGCCGCTCCATAATGCTGCGCGTGAAGGTTGGCTGAGGGGGCAGCCTACATAAGCGTTAGAGAAGATTACCCCTCTTGATGCTACTTCGTCGATGGGAAGTGTGCAGCCTTGTGTATGTCCGTAAGCGCCTACGACACGCTGTGTCAGATGGTCGCACTGGATAATCAGGAAGTTCGGCTTTTCTTGTGCCTGAGCTGCTGCGCCACAAAGGGCTAATCCCATGAATGGATAAATTGTTTTCATTCTTGGTTAGAATTAAGTAATTGATTGGGTAGCAAAAGTAGGAAAAAACAAAAAGCAAAAAAGGGCGGGGGAGTGGTTTTGGACGTAAATGAAAGTAATTTGTACAAAAATGAAATACGCGATGAACGATTCATGAGGAACAGCGAAGGCTGCGATGAATAATCAATGAAAATAATCAATGGGAATCATAAAAAGAACGGTGAATAAACTGCGATTATTCATCGTTCAGTCTATTCACCGTTCCTTATTTATGGATCGTTTATTCTTGATCAGCTATTCATGCTCATCAGAAATTCGTCGTTGTCTCTTGTTTTTTCCAGGCGGTCTTTTACGAAATCCATTGCTTCGATAGGGTTCATATCTGCAAGGTATTTGCGTAATATCCACATGCGGTCGAGCGTTGTCTTATCAAGCAGCAGATCGTCGCGACGGGTACTGGATGCGGTGATGTTGACAGCAGGGAAGATACGCTTGTTGGACAGGTTGCGGTCAAGCTGCAACTCCATGTTACCTGTACCTTTGAATTCTTCGAAGATAACTTCGTCCATTTTGGAACCGGTGTCGATCAGTGCGGTAGCGATGATAGTCAGCGAACCGCCGTTTTCGATGTTACGGGCAGCACCGAAGAAGCGTTTGGGCTTGTGAAGTGCATTAGCGTCCACACCACCGGAAAGTACTTTACCGGAAGCGGGAGATACAGTATTGTAAGCACGTGCCAGACGAGTGATAGAGTCAAGGAAGATCACTACGTCGTGTCCGCATTCTACCAGTCTTTTTGCTTTCTCGAGTACGATACCTGCGATTTTTACGTGGCGTTCTGCCGGTTCGTCAAAAGTAGAAGCGATTACTTCTGCGTTGACGCTGCGTGCCATGTCGGTTACTTCCTCCGGACGTTCGTCGATCAGCAGCATAATCATATATACTTCCGGATGATTGGCTGCGATGGCGTTGGCGATATCTTTCATCAAGATGGTCTTACCTGTCTTCGGCTGTGCTACGATCAGTGCACGCTGTCCCTTACCGATAGGAGCGAAAAGGTCTACAACCCGGGCAGACATGGAGTCTGAATAACCGCCTTTGCAGAGTCTGAATTTCTCGTCCGGGAAGAGCGGAGTCAAGTGTTCGAAAGGAACACGGTCGCGAACGAAAGCTGCGTCACGTCCGTTGATCTTTGACACCTTTACTAACGGGAAATATTTTTCTCCTTCCTTTGGCGGACGGATGATGCCTTCTACCACGTCACCGGTCTTAAGACCAAATAACTTAATTTGTGACTGTGATACATAAATATCGTCCGGAGAAGAAAGATAATTGTAATCGGAAGAACGGAGGAATCCGTATCCGTCCTGCATGATTTCCAGTACGCCTACTCCGCTGAGGATATCATCGAATTCATAAGGCTTTTCACGCTCGATCACTTTGCGTTCCGGCTGTTGTTGTACAGCCGGAAGGTTCTCGGCAGCGTTGTTCTGCTGTTGTGCAGGACGTTGTTGCATCAGAGGACGCTGGTTGTTGTTATTATTACGCTGGAAATTATTATTGTTGTTAGCATTTGCATTGTTATTGCCGGCGTTGTTATTGTTGTTGTCGCGCGGGCGGACAATGCGCTGGCGTTGTTGCGGCTGTGAATGCTGTTGTTGCTGTGGTTGTGGAGCTTGCTCGGGGGCGGCTTGTGCTGTTTCTGCCTTGGTCGCTTCGAATTTGCCGAAGAGTTCGGTCGGAAGCTCTATTTTTTCAGAAGGCAGGTCTTCGATTGGGATAAAGTCATCATCGTCTTCGCTGGATAAGATGGTGCTTTCTTCGTCGATCACCGGTGCCGATTTCTTTTGCGGTTTGGCTATTACCGGTTTTTCTGCAACGGCAGGTTTGTTTTCTTTTACTTTCTTTTCTGTCTCCTGTGTCGGAGTTGCTTTTTCAGCCGCCGGTGCAATTACCGTTTTTTCCGCAACAGCTTTTTCTTCTGTTGGTTTCACTATCGGTTTTGCGTTTTCCACCTCCTTGTTTTCTGCTTTTTCAGCGATATTGGCGTCTTTGCGGGGACGGCCTACTTTGCGCTTAGGAGCAGCTTTCTCTGCCTTCGGTTCAGCAACGGGAGCTTCTTTGGCTTTGTTGGCAGCCTCTTCTTTAGGCTGTTGCTGAGGTTTGGCTGCAGGAGCATTTTCTTTATTTTTAGTAACTTCCGCATTTTTGGCTGCAGGTGCTACTTTCTCTTCTTTTTTAGGTGCGGCTGTGCGCGAACGCTTGTTTTTATCTCCTTTGCGTTCTTCTTTTAATTTCTCTGCGGCAACTTTCTTAGTGGCTCCGGCTATGGCTTGCTCATCAAGAATCTTGTATACAAGTTCTTCTTTCTTAAATGAGTCTGCTTTTTTGATGCCTAGCTCTTTGGCAATAACTTGAAGTTCCGACAGATTTTTGTCGTTCAATTGGATAATGTTATACATATAGTATGGTAAGTTATTAAAATTTCTGTCTTGATGAAATATGGACAGCATTACTACAGCGTAATAACCGCAGATATGCGAGCATATGTTTTGTTTTTAATTATGAATTAGGGATGTATGTGTTGAATCGTAGAATGTTTCAACGGGGCAAAGATAATAAATATTTTTGGTTTCATGAACAATCAAACACTTTTTTCAGCGTAAAAACGTATCTTTGCTGTATAAAAGAAAATAGTATGACAGTAAATGAAGCTCGTTTAATTTATTTTTCGCCTACACACACATCAAAACAAGTAGCCGAAGCAATTGTTCACGGAACCGGTATAAAAAATGTCGTTTCGATGAATCTCACATTGCAGACTGTCGAGGAAACTGTTATTCCTACGTCTGCATTAGCTGTTATCGTAGTGCCTGTATATGGAGGTCATGTGGCTCCTTTGGCTATGGAACGTCTGGAAAGTATTCGCGGTCTGGATACTCCTGCCGTATTGGTCGTGGTTTACGGAAACCGTGCCTACGAGAAGGCGTTGATGGAACTGGACGCTTTTGCCATCCCTCACGGATTGAAGGTGATTGCCGGAGCAACCTTCATAGGTGAACATTCATATAGCACTGACAAATGTCCCATTGCGGACGGTCGCCCGAATGAATCGGATTTGGATTATGCAGAAGATTTCGGAAAAAAAATAATGGAGAAAATTCAGGCAGCTGCCGGATCCGATACCCTTTATCAGGTGGATGTGCGTGCCATCAAACGTCCCAGTCAGCCGTTCTTCCCCTTGTTCCGCTTTTTGAGGAAGGTGGTCAAACTGCGTAAAAGCGGAACTCCGCTTCCCCGTACCCCTTGGATAGAAGATGAGAGCTTGTGTACTCATTGTGGCATCTGTGCGGCTCGTTGTCCGGCAGGAGCGATTACCAAAGGGGACGAACTGAACACGAATGCTGAAAAATGCATCAAATGCTGCGCCTGTGTGAAAGCATGTGCAAACAAGGCAAGGAAATATGATACTCCTTTCGCTTCTTTGCTGTCCGAGTGTTTCAAGAAACAGAAATTGCCTCAGACTATCTTGTAGATAATCACTCGTTTAGTCGTTTCGTCTATCCGGAAGCGGTTATCTGTCCGTTCGCCTATCAGCCATGCAATGCGTTCACCGCAGCAGAGAACCCATTGGCGTTCTTTTTGGCTGATGGAGAATTTGCGGTCGGTCAGATAATCGCTTATTTTTTTCTTGCCCGTCATGCCAAAGGGGATGAATGTATCTCCCGCTTGCCATTTGCGGCAGTGAATTTCCTCATTTAATTTGTCTGCATCGAAACAGGCGGTTTCTTTTTCCCGTGGAATCCGGAAATCGGGTGTGAATTCTCTTTCCTCTTTTATTAATTGATAGGGAAGGGTAGATTCGTCTTCCGGCCGGATGGTTTCCAATAGCAGCAAATTCCGGTCTTTAATGACTCGCCATTCTTTGCTGACGAATTGTTTTCCCGACTGCCCATGAAGCGAATTGGCTATATCTTTGATTTGTGCCGAATTGAATCCCAGTGGATGCAATGTTTCAAACAAGAAAGCTTCGGGAGCGGGTTCGTCCAGTAAAGCATTGATTCGGATACCTTCCGGAGTGATAATCCGTGTTTTGGCTTCGGCTATTACCTTATTATATATAGTAGCTACATCATTCAGGTGATTACTTGTTTCTATCAGACTGTTTTTAACCGATGGATTTATTTCCTGCATCAGTGGGAGCAGGTTGAGGCGGATTTTATTGCGGGTATATTCGTCTTCCAGATTGGTACTGTCTGTTACGAAGTTTTGTCCGATCTGTTGCAGGTAGCGGATAATTTCTTCCCGGTTGATGCAGAGCAGCGGACGTACGATTGCCCCGTTTCGGGGGCGGATTCCTAATAAGCCGGTGATGCCTGTACCCCGAATGAGGTTGAGCAGCATCGTTTCTACACTGTCGTCCTGGTGGTGAGCTACGGCGATTACATGAGCTCCGCACTCTTCTTTTATCTTTTCGAACCAGTTATAGCGGAGTTCCCTGGCTGCCATTTCTATCGAGATCCGTTTTTCAGTTGCGTACTGAGTCGTGTTGAAGTCGATGGTATGCAGGCGGATGCCGTATTTTTGGCAAAGTTGCCGGACAAACTGTTCGTCACGGTTTGATTCTTCACCGCGTAAATGGAAATTGCAGTGGGCAGCTTCACATTGATAACCTGCTGTGTGGAGTACACGCAGCAAGGCAACTGAGTCGGCTCCACCACTCAGGGCAACCAAAAGTTTATCATCCGGCGAGAATAAATGCTCTTTCTCTATATATCGTATAACCCGTTGTTGTATCATATCTGCAAAGATAATAGTTTATTGAGGTATCTCAAGTGAATGCTAATTGTTTTTATCGGACTGACTAAGGAAAAAACTCCCATAAATTAATTTTTTCTTTAGCGATTTCTAATTCGTCCTACTATAGTTCCTCTTTCGTGCCACTATAGTAGGACGTAAGGGGAACTATAGTACTTCTTGCGTACCACTATAGTGGCACGAACTAATTGTTGCATGTAAATTCAATAGATGTAGGCAAGGAATTAGTTACCTGTTGTGGCTTGGACTTTTGATGGGTTTATTTAGATACCGTCAGTATACGAAAATCTTGCTATTTAAAAACATTCTAAATAATTTGCGTGCTCGGAAGTTATGAATTATCTTTGCCGAAAATTTAGATAGTTATGCGTTTATCCGAATTAGGAACAGGTGAAAAAGGTGTCATCGTTAAGGTCTTGGGACACGGAGGCTTTCGTAAACGTATTGTGGAGATGGGTTTTATCAAAGGTAAAACTGTTGAAGTGTTGTTGAATGCTCCACTGAAAGACCCGATTAAATATAAAGTCTTAGGTTATGAAATATCTCTTCGTCGCCAGGAAGCGGAAATGATTGAAGTAGTCAGCGAGGAAGAAGCAAAAAAACAAGCCGAAAAAGCTGTATATCACGAAGGTCTGCCCGAAGATGTTTCTGTAAAAGAAGAAGATATGAAACGGTTGGCGTTAGGTAAGCGCCGTACTATCAACGTTGCTTTGGTCGGGAATCCGAACTCAGGCAAGACTTCTCTTTTCAATCTGGCTTCCGGTGCTCATGAGCATGTAGGAAACTATAGCGGTGTGACCGTAGATGCCAAAGAAGGGTATTTCGATTTCGAAGGTTATCATTTCCGTATTGTCGATTTGCCGGGAACGTATTCACTGTCAGCTTATACACCGGAAGAAATTTATGTCCGCCGTCACATTGTTGATGAAACACCGGACGTAATCATCAATGTAGTCGATTCTTCAAATCTGGAACGAAATCTGTATCTGACTACCCAACTGATTGACATGAATGTCCGCATGGTAGTGGCTTTGAATATTTACGATGAGCTGGAATCCAGCGGTAATACATTGGATTATCATTTGTTGAGTAAATTGTTCGGGGTGCCGATGGTGCCTACTGTCAGCAAGAAGAATCGTGGACTGGATACCTTGTTTCATGTAGTAATCAACCTTTATGAAGGGGTCGATTTCTTTGACAAGCAGGGAAATATGAATCCGGAAGTTCTGAAAGACTTGACCGAATGGCATGATTCTCTGGAAGACCGGAAGAACCATGAGGAAGAACATCTGGAGGATTACGTGCGCGAACATAAAAGGAAAGGGCGTGTATTCCGTCATATCCATATCAATCATGGTCCCGATCTGGAAAAAGCGATTGACGCTGTAAAAGAGGAAGTATCCAAGAATGAATTTATCCGCCATAAATATTCTACCCGCTTTCTGTCTATCAAGTTGTTGGAAAACGATCCCGATATAGAGAGCTTTGTACGGACGCTGCCCAATGCGGGAGAGATTTTCCGTATTCGCGACAAGATGGCCAAGCGCGTTCAGGAAACGATGAACGAGGATTGCGAATCCGCCATAACGGATGCCAAATACGGTTTTATCAGTGGTGCGCTGAAAGAGACATTTACTGACAATCATCTGGAGCAGGCGCAGACGACGAAGGTGCTGGATGCTATCGTTACTCATCGTATCTGGGGGTATCCTATCTTTTTCCTTTTCATGTACTTGATGTTTGAGGGAACGTTTGTTCTCGGAGAATATCCGATGATGGGAATTGAATGGCTGGTGGGGCAAATCGGTGACTTGATTCGCAATAACATGTCGGAGGGGCCGTTGAAGGATATGCTGGTTGACGGTATCGTAGGCGGTGTAGGTGGTGTTATCGTCTTTCTGCCCAATATTCTGATTCTGTATTTCTGTATTTCGCTGATGGAAGACTCCGGTTATATGGCCCGTGCAGCGTTTATAATGGATAAAATTATGCATAAGATGGGCTTGCATGGAAAATCGTTTATTCCGTTGATTATGGGATTCGGTTGTAATGTGCCTGCTATCATGGCTTCCCGTACTATTGAGAACCGGAAAAGCCGTTTGATTACGATGTTGATTAACCCGTTGATGTCTTGTAGCGCGCGTCTGCCCATTTATCTTTTGTTGGTAGGGGCTTTTTTCCCGAACAATGCGAGTTTGGTGTTGTTAAGTATTTATGCGATCGGAATTTTTCTGGCTGTGCTGTTGGCGCGTCTGTTCAGCAAGTTTTTGGTAAAGGGTGATGATACTCCTTTTGTGATGGAGCTTCCTCCTTATCGAATGCCGACGGCAAAATCCATATTCCGTCATACATGGGAGAAGGGAGCGCAGTATCTGAAAAAAATGGGAGGGATTATTATGATTGCTTCTATTATCATCTGGTTCCTCGGATATTATCCGAACCATGAGGCGTATGAGACAGTAGCTGAACAACAGGAAAATTCTTATATCGGTCAGTTAGGACGGGCTATAGAGCCGGTGATAAAGCCGATGGGCTTTGACTGGAAGTTGGGTATCGGTTTGATTTCCGGAGTAGGGGCAAAAGAGCTGGTCGTTAGTACGCTGGGTGTTTTGTATGTGGATGATCCGGAGGCCGATGAGGCTAGCCTGGCGGAACGGATTCCGATAACTCCTTTAGTGGCGTTCTGTTATATGCTGTTTGTGCTGATTTACTTCCCTTGTATTGCGGCATTGGCGGCTATTAAGCAAGAGTCCGGCAGTTGGAAGTGGGCGCTCTTTGCAGCTTGCTATACCACAGGGCTGGCCTGGCTGGTGGCATTTTCAGTTTATCAGATTGGAGGAATGTTTGTATGAATAATTGGCAGGAATGGGTAGTCGGAGTACTGATTGTACTCTGCATTGCCCGTGTAATATATGGAATTTATCTTTTTTTTCGTCGTACGCGAGAAAGTGAGAATCCTTGTGATAGCTGCGTAAGTGGCTGTGATTTAAAGGATATGATGGAGAAGAAACGTCAAGAGTGCGGTGTAAAGAAAAAAAGTACAAAGAAAAATTGCTGCGGATAGTTGGTAGTTTCAAAATTTGTACTACCTTTGCAACCGCAAACGAGAAAAAATGGTTCCTTGGATGAGTGGCTTAGTCAGCGGTCTGCAAAACCGTGTACGGCGGTTCGAATCCGCCAGGAACCTCAACTATCACTTTAAAGCCCTTGAAAGTCAAGCACTTTCAAGGGCTTGTTTTTTACGGGTTCCAATCGGGGTTCCAATTTTGGAGCACAGGGTGACACAGCATGACGTATCTATCGAGCATGAGAATATACTTATAACATGCCTCTGATACTATCCTAAGTTGTTTAAGGCGTTTTGCGAAACAAGAAAGTTTATTGGTTCGAGTTCTCTTTTTGCGCCATAGTTGGAACTCTTGCGAAAGTTGATACCAAATCGGGTTCCAATATATCCATCTTATTATAAGGTAATCTTGTAATGCTCTTATATCAGCATATTTAGTATAAGATTCCATCCTAGAGCCCAGCTCCACTCAAATTAACATTGAAAGTATGTAGGTAAAAGAAATAAAAGACCGCTTATTGCTTGCTTCTCTTTGATTAATCTGCTATTTTTATTGTCTGAAACTGTACTAAAGAATAAAGAGCATGATAATTCCCTATAAAAATCACACCCTATTTGCTTTTTCAGATACTCATGGAATGCATTCACGTCTAATAATCCCGTCAGAAGCTGACATTCTAATTTGTGCCGGAGATGGAATAAATGGTATTGAGAAACAAGAGCTATCCGACTTCTTTAATTGGTATGCTGCTCAACCTGCGTTACTACGCATATTTGTAGCTGGCAACCATGAACTTCTATTTGACTTATATCCGGATGAAGCGAGATTGCTAATTCCACGAGGCATTAGATTGTTGGAGAACTCTGGAATGAAATACGATGATATTTCATTCTATTCTCTTGCCGCTCGTCCATGGTTACATCAAGCAATCGAAATTCCAGATGAAGTAGATTTTTTAATAACTCATGGACCAGCTAAGGGAGTACTTGATGAAGGATCCGGATGTACCCTGCTGCAAAAGGTAATAAACAAGCATAAACCGCATAACCATGTATTCGGACACATACATCAATGTGGAGACCAGACGCAAACCTGTTCTATGACTAATTTTTATAATGTTTCATACTTTGACCTGTTGCAAGGATAATATCAAACTGAGGTCATTTGGTAAATAACGACTGCATCAAATCTGTCTTATATAATAATGTGTAGGAGCATTACTAAGCTGCTGTCTTAGTAATGCTCCTACTTTCATATCAGGATCGAGGCTCTCCTATGGAAACCTTTGATTGTTCACTACTAGTAAAAATCTCCCCTCTAGACCTTATTATATATACCTCCTGCTTCCTCTTAAAAACACTCCAAATATCCAATTTGGAATCTCCGTTGGTCTCCCGTTGCTATATTCTTCTCAAAACCCATTTTCGACAATGTATCTCATCATGCGTTTCAAGTCCTTTTCGGTCATCAACTATATTAACCCACCTGTAGACTGGTATATCTACTCCTTCTTGCCTTACATGAGAAATATTTCGGTGTATTGAGAATTTTTCTTCCAGCTTTCTGTGTACTAAAACCTCGAAATGCAACTTTAAATGAGCTACAAAAACATGGATTAATAATATTTAACTATTTAAGAACTGGAAGTGCCGTTTTTAAGCAAAAAAACTGGAAGTATTTGATAATGTTTATTTTACGATATTTTCACGAAAAGAAGATAGAACAAATATGGAAGTTAAAACTATATTTTTAGGAAGCAATAATAGATGTTTTTGGAAGTGATTTCAATATGTAAGTCATTGTGTATTAATTAGTTATATTGTTTTTCGTATTAAAAAATCCTCTATCTTTGCAGCATGTAAATGAAGCAAGCGATGTTGCATCCAAGGAGTTGGTGATAAACAGCAGAGCTTGATGGATAGAAACAATAGAGAACAAGAAAAAATACAAATTTAAAAGTTTAAGTTATGACTAACGAAATCTCCATCATTCAACCTTCGAAATTGCAACAGCAATTGGTCGAACCTATGCTACAAATGCAAGCAGACTTAGCTGCTTTTAAAGCAACTGTCGATAGCAAAAAACTTTCGTCTAAGTACCTAACAATTCCACAAGTGTGTGAGTTACTTCATGTCAGCAGAAGTACCATTTATAGAATGGTTCGCAATGGTGACTTAAGAGCTAGGAAGGCGTACAAACGGGTATTGTTCTCTGAAAAAGATATTGAGAAATTTTTAATAACAATTAATTTATAATTAAAATGGAAATGAATAACAAACAATTTCCTTATGAAGTATTCCCTAAGTCTCTTGCTGCTCTGATTGGGCAACTCGAAACTTGTTACGGCTTCGTTGCAGCCTATAGTGCTGTCAGTTTTTTAGTCGCATTTGGTGCTGTTGTAGGTAATACCACGCTCGTGCGTTATTATAAGAGTTTTATTGAAAATTGCGCTTTATTTGTTGTACTCGTTGGTAAGGCATCTAAAGGTAAGTCTGCTCCAATTAAGTATGCGCTGAAATTTTTAATGGAGTGTGATTCTGAAAAATTCTCCGCTTTTAAAAATGAAATGAAAGCTTATAAAGAGAATGAATCAAAGCGAAAGAAAGGGGAAGAAATCGAACCTATGGAATATCCTGTTTTGAAACAAAGAATACTAAATGATGCCACGATGGAGGCAGTACTCAAAGTTTTGTACGAAAACCCTCGTGGTATTTTGCTTTACCATGATGAACTCAAGGGACTTTTAGGTACCATGAATCGTTATCGTCCGGGCAATGACATGGAAATGCTTTTGAGTGCATGGAGTCACATGCCGATTAATGTAAATCGAAAAGGTTCTGACCCCATTAAAATTAATAACCCTTTTTGCTCCATAATCGGAAGTACTCAACCTGATGTGTTTAAAGATATATTTTCAGGAACCGATAATGGATGGGCTGCTAGGTGGCTACTTTGCGTAGATCTGGATAATAGTATCCCAGAATGGACGGACGAGGAAGTTGATTCTGCATTGGAAGATAAAGTAAAGGAGGCATTTCAGAAACTGGAGGCATTGCCTGAAATCATTGGGGAAGACGGGAATATCATACCCAATGTCTTGGAACTTACTCCGGAAGCTCGTAAATTAATGAAAGATTGGCGAAACGGAAAGGATCATCGACTCCGCTTAATGGAAGATGCAAATGAGACTTTCGCTACTGCACATGCAAAAGCAGATATTATTGCATTGCGCATTGCATTACTACTTAAAATGATGTACTACGGCTTTGGTGAAGGAGATGGTACAACAGTTGATGTGAGAGCGGTAGAGGGTGCTATCAAAATCGTTGAGTATTTTAAAAATCAAGTCGAAGTAATGCACAAGTTAATCTATCAAGCAGATGTGCGACTTTTAATGTCTAAGGAACAAAGTGAAGTCTATGAAGCCCTTCCAAATACAGAATTTAAAACAGGTGAAGGAGTAAAAATTGCTGCAAATTTTGGCATGGGTGAATGGATATTCAAACGCTTTTTAAAGAATGAACGATTCTTTGAAAAAATGAAATATGGGATGAACAGGAAAATGTTTGTCGAAGATTAATAACCTGTGTATGCCTGTACAATAAACTTTGCGCAGGCATACAAAAAAAATAGAAAGTATAATGACAAATGAAATATTTAGGTGTTCACTGGAACCCAGTGGTGATGGACGTGAGTATAGTGTCTGTCCTAAATGTGGCAAAAAGCGATATACTCGTTTCGTTGACAATCAGACTGGACAGTATTTGCCTTATGAGTTTGGTCGTTGCGAGAGAATTAACAGCTGTGGCTATATGGAGAGCCCTAAGAATAATATTAACCAAATAAACAACAACAAGATGACGAAAGAAATCGAACAAAAGGAAGTAGTTTCAGAAATTGCTTCTGAACGTATTGAAAGCAAGTCTTCTATGCTTTCAAGTGTAAATGACTTTATGAATGGTGCATTGCTTTTCTTCCTTTACCTTATTTTTGGAGAAAAAGCGGTGGAAGTGTTTAACCAGTACGAAGTAATGGTTGCAAAACATTATTATAAGGATGGTAAGTATGGCACTGCATTTTTGCAAATGGATAGAGAAGGTAAGATTCGTCAGGTTAAAGTTATGGCTTACAATCCCAAAACAGGCAAACGGCTGAAAGGAAATGATGAATTTCTGATTTATAACAGAAGAACCCATCATTATGAGAAGAATAAACCAGAGACTCCGGCATCCATGTATATAGGTAAAATGCTTATGTATGATAAGGAGTTTATCAATAAACAATGTCTATTTGGCGTACATCTTTTAAACAAGTTTCCAGATAAGCCTGTGGCACTTGTTGAATCGGAGAAAACTGCATTGATTTGCGCAATGCAGATGCCTGAATACGTTTGGTTGGCTACAGGTGGGCAATTTGGCTGTAAATGGACAAGCCCTGAAGTCTATAATGATCTCCGTGGTCGTGATGTAATCTTATTTCCAGACCTGAAAGCAACGGAAGATTGGAAAATAAGGGCTGAAGATTTGGCTATGGATGGTATAAATATCTCTGTCTATGAAGGGCTAGAGGAACAAGCTACGGCAGAGGAACGGGATAAAGGTTTGGATATTGCAGATTATATCCTAATGGCTAAAAAGGAGGGAAATCCAGAAGCATTTGATATTAAAATAGAAAATCCTACTCCAACTGTAAAAAAAGCGGAAATACCGGGTCTTGCCAATCTTTTTAAAGGATTAAATCAGCCTAAAAAACAAGAGCCTTTAGATATGGATCCTGAATTTGCTAAACAGATACAATCTATATTGCCTACACAAGAAGAGGTAGAGGGGTTGAGGAATCCACAAAAAATAAAACCAAATTCACAAGAGGCACTAACTATTTCATTGAAAGAAGATGATGACGATGTGACAGTCGACATTCGATAGGATATGCAGCAGAAATGGGCAATGCTCCATCAGAAGAAGGGGTGTTGTCCGTTCTGTGTATATGCTTCTACTTTAATTTCTCAAGCTATCAGTAAGAACCTATAAATAGACTTGTGTGGTATCTGACAAACCGTCATATTGTCAAAACTTAATTATTGACAAATCATTCTAAAGATGCAGTTTAAATTCATGATAAGCGGAACGATTCTTGAATAAAAGGTCTTGAAAATTAAAAATCAACAACAAGTAGTTATGGCTATAAAAGAAATTTTTTATGGAAAAGATGCAATTCGTTTCTCAGTGAAGAACGGAACGCAAGACATGTCATTAATCAGAGTCAGAGTTAATATCAACGGTGAACGCCTGACCTATTACTTACCAATAGATTATAAGATTTGCCCCAAGCATTGGGATAAAGTTTTGGGCTGTGCTATTGAGGATGCAAAGCGCAATCCTGATTTAAAGGGTAATCCACTGAAACAATTGAAGATGCGCAATATCAATAAGGAGATTGAGAAAACCAGAAATGCTTTAATGAAAGTATTGGAAAACTTTAAATTCCGTGACATTTACGCAACGGTGGACTTAGTAAGGGAAGAGCTCAAAAAGGAATTACAGCAAGAAATCAAAGTAAAGCGTACTTTCTCTGACTTCCCAAGCTTTATGGATTATTATATTTCACTTTGTAAAGATGGAGCCATCCTGAACAGTAAGGGAGCAAAGCTGGTACCGGGTACAATCCGGAACTACATCTCGACTCAAAGTGCTATCAAACGATATTGTGCTAACAGACGCATTAAGTTGAGATTGGACGGGATTACGGTAGATTTCTACAACGATTTCATCAAGTATCTTAATGAAGCTACCCATGCCCGTGGCAAGTACAAGCCCAATGTAATAGGCAAGTTCATCAAGAATATCAAGGTAATGACTCGCTACGCTTATGAAAACCATTATACCACCAATGATGATTTTAAGCGTAAGGAGTTCAAAGCATATAAGGAGAATGTAGAGACAATCTACTTGACCGAAGAAGAATTGAACCGACTCTATGCGTTGGTACTACCTGATAATCAGGCGCAAGTCAGAGATAATTTTCTGATTTCCTGTTACACCGGATTGCGCTATTCCGATATAGTTCGGTTAGAACAGAAGCATTTGAACTTTGCTCAGAAGATGCTAACGATTGTCACCCAAAAGACCAATACTTTGGTAGTGATTCCCATGCATCCGAAAGTAGAAGCAATTTTTTGTAAGTACGGGAACAAACCTCCTAAGGTACAATGCAATCAAAGTACAAATAGGATGCTTAAAAAATTATGTCGTATGGCTGAAATTACTAACTTTGTATCTATAATTGAGACAACGGGTGGAGTACGGCAGGAAGTGACTTATGAGAAATGTGATATGGTAACAAGTCATACAGCCAGAAGAAGCTTTGCAACCAATGCTTATAGAGCAGGGATTCCTAGTCTATCCATAATGCAAATTACCGGACATACAACCGAATCCAGCTTCATGCGGTATATTAGAGTTTCAAAGGAAGAGAACGCAATCGCTCTTCAAGAACACGCATTCTTTAGAGCCATGTAAGAGAATGTATAATACGCACAGTTTCGCACGGTTTGAAATATCGTAAGAGCTTGTTAGAAAAGAACTTGTGACAAAACCGTGCGATTGTGCGGACTGTGCGGATTATAAGAGATAGTCAGAATGATAATATTTATTAAAAAAAACAGTAAAACTATGAATAAAAAGAATGAAGCAACCAGTAATATCAAAGATGAAAAAAGCAAAAAAAACAAATCAGTATTTAGTCTTAAAGATATAATTGCCATAGAAGAATTCTTTTTTGTAGTGGAACGATCCATCGGAGAAATCAAAAATTTCCTATCATCAAGGCACGGTTTAACAAGATATTCGGATAGAACAGAAGCACGTTTGAGGTTTGATGTTAATCGTTTCTATTCTGAAAATAAATCTACTCTTTATTGTGATACTGATCTGATATTAAATGGTCTTGTTAGATTTGATTCAGAAAAAGAAAAAAGCTTGTTGGATGAGTTTGGGAGTGGCTGTTCAAATATATCAGATTGGTTTTATACTTCTTTTGAGGGATCGAATTTTTATCAAAAAATAGATTATATGCTTAAGGTATATAGTATAGATTGTAAATATATATGCTTAGAAAAAGGTGTACCTTTATTACAACATTTTCAGGATAAGGATGTGATAAAAGAATTGAGAAAATTAGCGGAAAGTAGTATTAAAAAGTCGAAAAATAAAGAAGAGGAAATTTTCCGTGTTCGGGAAAATATTCAAGAACTGAGAGCATTGTACCTAAGGGATCAAGAGAGTGATATACCACTTGTGGCTTTAAAAAATTGGAGAAGACTTTTGTTAGAAGAATTAGAAAATTTATTAAATTGTATCATAGGAAAGAAAGAATCTGGTGAAAGCGTTCGAATTAGAACACTTATCCTAAAATCATTTATTGAATCCGTTGGAATCAAAGCTAAAACAGATGTAGATAAACAAAAATTCATAGCGAATATTTTAAACACGACCCCATCTGCTGTTAAAAGTTTTTTTTATGATTTCCAAAAAGAAGATTGGGGTTTAAAAGATGGAGAAATTGAAGCGCAAAAAAATAATGCTATAAAAATTTGCGAGGAAATCATGAATGAAGATAACCCGGAAGGAAAAGCGATATTAAAAAAAATGATTGATTGTATTTCTAAAGCTGCTACTCCAGAATATAAAAACATAAAATAACGCACGGTCTGCACGATTGCACGATCGTGTTACCAGCCCTTGCCTAATAAGGCTTAGAGAGCACAGAGACCGTGCATCATTGTGCGATTTATGCACGCTTGCTATTATACCTGCTGATAAGTAGCAACTATCATAACTAATAACTTATTCACTATGCCAACAAAGAACACTATAAGAAGAGACTATCTGATTATTCGTAGGATTCTCCAAAACGACTATCCTAGCAAGCGTACTTTGCTTGATTATCTGAAACGCTATGACACCGAGATAGGCGAAAGAACTTTCCAAAGAGACTTAGCTGATATACGGAGCAATTTCGATATTGAGATTATATACGATGAACAGAAAAACGGCTATTTTGCTCAAACAGACAATACGCTGGATTTCGACAAGTTGCTTTATTTTATCGGATTGGCTGAAAGTTCTGATATTGTCCTCTCCACTATCAAAGACAAAAACAAGATTCTTCAATATTTGTCTATTAGCCCCAATCCCCGTGCAAAAGGAATTGAAAACATAGGTTGCTTATTACAGGCAATCCAAAACCAAATGATTGTCCGCTTTGAACATAGAAATTATCAGACTAGCAAATCAAAAGATTATACCGTTTCTCCTTATCTACTGAAAGAGTTTGAGGGAATGTGGTACCTGTTTGCCTTTGTCAATGAATTGAAAGCATTCCGTACTTTCGGACTGGATAGGATTCACAGTCTTATTGTCACAGATGAACCGTTCCAAAGAGAAAAAGCATTAGAGCAAGTTGCAGAAAAGTTCAATCAAGTATATGGACTGGTATATGAGCCGGACAACAACCTCAATGCCTCAATAGAAGAAGTCAAGCTAAAAGTTTCCGAAACGATGCTCCATTATCTGAATGCTTTGCCATTGCACCACTCCCAGACTATTAACGAGAACATCTTAACTTTGTGCCTCATTATCAACCCCGAATTAGAAAATAAGGTTATCAGTTACGGGGAACATATAGAAGTCTTGTCTCCCATTCATCTAAGAGAGAGAATCAAGCAACGATTGTTAAAGGCATTATTCCAATACGAACAATTATGAAGATATGTGTAATAAGTGATATTCACGGCTCAACTGTCTGGAAAGATATTGTTGCCAAAGAAAAAGAGAATGTAGACAGATTCATCTTTCTTGGTGACTATGTAGATGATAAACGCAAACTTGTTTCTCCGGAAGAACAATTGCAAAACCTACAATCTATTCAGGATTTTAAGAAAGAATATATTCATGTGGATTTATTGATTGGTAACCATGACTTACAGTATATCGGAGGTGCAAGGTGTAACCGTTTTGATTCATATTTATTCGACCTTGTACAAAGTGAATTTATAGCTATGGTTCAGAAAGAAATACTTCAAGTATGCGTTTGTTATGATAACTATCTGTTCTCCCATGCTGGTATTAGCTATATATGGATGAAAGAGAAAGGCATGGAAGATTATACAGATATAAACAAGCAATTCCATACTAATCCGTTAGTTCTGGATTTTGTCAATAAGATAAGTAGTGATGCTTCCGGAGATAATGTTTATCAAAGTCCGCTTTGGATTAGACCTGACTCGTTAGGCAATTCAGCGCTTTCTGGCTATCATCATGTAGTCGGGCATACCAGAATCAAAGAAATTAGTATTATAGAGGTAGTGAATAGAAAATTGATATTTACTGATACTCAATTGAGGCAATATCTGATAATTAACACCTGTACTGAATCAGAAGAAATTATAGAAAGTTGATAACTTAAAAGGATAAGAAGATAACCATTACAGCAATGTAGTGGTTATTTTTTTTGCTTAAATCGTAGAATATGAGAAAAAAAATCAGAGCACCGTCTTAAACTGTCGTATCCATAACCTTAGCTTTGCAGCGAAACAGGTTATTCAAGGTCAGAATTAATAGGAGGAAAGAAATCAGCAGGTGAACACTCAAAATCCTTTGCTATAAGGTACAGTTGATGTACACTATACTTAGTATCAGAGTTCTCGCTTTCAACTTGTCCGATAAAGCCAGCAGTACAGTCAAGTATCACAGCCATACCACGCTGTGACACATTTAGCTCTTTCCGCTTTTCTTTAATCCTATTAATAACGAACAAATCAATATCTGACTTCATAAAACCTTGTTTTTGAATTTGTAAAGATGAAAAAAAGATTTATCTTTGTGCTTAGTAATACTAAGCAATCAAGTAAGGTTATGAATAAAAAAACAGATAGAAAAGGTTGGTTCTATGAATATGAATCGGCAGAGAAATATCGAAAAACCTATAATTGCGAACTTACAGATGTTCGCTACGTGTTAGGGGAGCAATTCGATACAGATAAACAGAATGTATTGGTTTGCATTGGTATCAATCCTAGCATGGCACTGCCTAACTTCCTTGACCCGACATTGAGAAGGGTGCAGGACTATGCAAAAAGAAGCGGTGAATATGGAGCATGGTATATGCTGAATGTTTACCCTCAAAGAGCGACCAATCCGAACAACATGGATACAGATGACACTTACAGAATGGAGATTCATTTGCGCAATCTTGCAGCCATAGAAGAATTGTTGTCCACTATTGAACGGGCAGATGTGTGGTGCGCTTGGGGGGCGATTATTGACGATACAAAACGGACATACTTGTCTGATCTGTTATTTGGAAACGAAGATAAGAAAATACAAGGTATAATCAGCCTATTCATTGGAAATTATCATTTTAAAGCATACGGAGCTACCACGAAAGGCTATCCTAAACACCCTCTTCTGATAGGGAAAGAAGCTAAGTTGAAAAGCTTAGATGATATAGGATTGAAAGAATTATCAGATAGAATTACTAATAAAATTAAAAAAATAGCATTGTGAAATTGAAGTGTTTATTGGCTGCTTGTACAGCCTTTTTTCTTGTATCTTGCAGTAATGATGATGAACTGCCCCAACCGCCACAACACGGTGATATTGTGGGGCTGAATATCAAAGATGCAAAGTATATCTATACAAGTGGAGCTAATACCCGTTCTTCTGCTACCCAATATCGACAGATTAAGAAAGACGGTAGAGACATGGAATTATCATGGATTGACAATAAGGGTGATACGATTAGAATAAGCGGTTCATTTTCAATATGGGATATTAATAAAAAGTATCTGATGATAAATACAGGTAAGCCCATAAATTATAAACCCTCATATAGTGAAGATGGAAATTTACTTCCAGACAGCGTTTGGAATATCTATGATACGAAATATCGCTATTCTTAATAGAATTCCAGTAGCTTTCTTCAGTCTTGAAATGTCAAGTTTACAATTTATGAACAGATTCCTATCAAATGTGAGTAGTGTGGAATTAAACCGGGCTGAATTGTACAGCAAGCAAGAACATCGTTTTTTAGATGATGCAGAAAAAATATTGAGGATGCTCCTGTCTTTCTGGATGATACTCCCTCGTTATCTGTACATGAGCTTCGTACGAGAGCCTCTCGTCTTGTACGGGAACATCAGATTAAGTTAATCATTGTGGATTATCTTCAATTAATGAATGCCAGTGGACTGATTTTTGATAGCCACAAAGACGAAATAGGTGTGATAACTCGTTCTCTTAAAGCACTTGCCAAAGAGTTGAATATCCCTATCATTGCTTTTTCGCAGTTAAATCGCTCTGTAGAAAACCGTGAAGGTATTGAGGGGAAACGTCCTCAATTAAGCGACCTCCGAGATTCAGGGAGTATTGAGCAAGATGCGGACATGATTTGTTTTATCCACCGTCCTGAATATTATAAAATATTCCAAGATGACAAGGGTAACGATTTACATGGTATGGCTGAAATTATTGTTGCCAAAAATCGTGATGGGAAAACGGGAGATGCTCGACTAAAATTCTTGGGTGCAATATCACGCTTTCAGAATATAGATGAAGAATCCAAGCTATAATCATTTCGCATGAAAGAGAGGCATTTTAAATTCAAGCTAATCAAAGGTGAGGAAAGCATCATCCTAACGTTGAATTGCTCTGAGTTGTCAATTAATACAATTCACAAACTAACAGATAACCCCATAAAATTAGAGGCAGGCAAAGAATGTAAATTGTTATTTATTGGAAATATAGATTGTAGCTTAGAGCTTGAAGATATATATAACCTCGCAAGTTTTATACAGTCATTTGTGGGTAAAACTTTGGTGTGGGATATTATAAATGAATCTCCTAAATTAGATGAACCGAAAGATTTAAACGGGTATTTAATAGTTACATAGGGCTAAGAGGTTGTTAAAGTTGTGAATCCTCTTACTTTATGTAATATAACGTTTAAATTGTGTCTGACTTACACATTATCGCACAATTACAATATATTAAAAGTCTTGTAATGAAAGGTTTGGCGGCATGATCGTGCAATCGTGCCGATTGTGTACTTTACTATCTCGTTAAGTTATAGAATAAATCCTTATATTCTTGCTCTATGATTTTAAACTCAACAAACTTGAAGTTTGGAGTAGATAGAATCTCTCCTTTGTAGTTTGATAGTTCTTCAGAGGTATAGTGTAAAAACTCATGATAGAGCATTACATTGTCTACGCTGTCAATTTGCTCTCGTTCCTGTTCGTTAGGAAGTTCGCCAAGAAACATGCCGTATACCATATTTTGTAACTTAGATTCTGCTTGTAAATATACTTCTAAATGCTTTTTGAGTGGTCTTGTGATGTCTGATAGATATGCCTCACTCGCATCATGTAGCAACAAAGCTAACGCAACTTTGTTGCTATATCCACGGGCAATAGCTTCTTTGCAACAAGCGATACAATGTTGTGCGACTGAATAAAATTCGGGGAAATGTCCGTTTGCCCTTGTCATTAGCGATAAAGCGTGTGCTATATCATCAATACGAATATCCTCTTCCTTTGGGTTGAGAGGCGAGAATTTAACTCCTGAATAAGTGGTAATATGGTCTGACATAATCAATGCTATATAAGTGTAATATTCTGTCTAACTAATATGCTGTTGATAATAAACAAGCCATTCATTTATCAATAGAAGAAGGGTATGGTTATTATCAGCAATATGTGTGCAAAGATACTATTTTAAGACTGAAACACCACAGTCAAGTTCCCCCGAATTACAGACTTGCAATAATAGAGTTGAGCATATTTTCGGCTTTCTGGTCATAATTTAGGCTAGACAAATGGTATTCAAGATCATCAAGCCCGTTTATTTTCTCAATTATAGATAGTAAGGTTCTCAAATCTTTGAAATCTATCTCCTTACGTTGAATATTGCTACAGTTGATATATCTATCAAATTTTGATGAAAACAAGTAAATCGGAGACATGACATTAATACCTCCTATAAAATGAGTAAATTGCTTGTTGTTGTAGTCACGGTCTATAAGTATATCAACATCTGCCTTTACATAGTTTGATTCTAAAGTAATCATGTAGTCGGAATCTTCCTCTATATCAAACCTGAAACTATCCCTGATATGCTCTATGAACTCACTTGTATTTTGCTGGTTGTCAAATAAAGTCCAAAAGTCGAAATCATTGTTAGACCTACTTCTCCAAAATGGAATAGAATGATAGTTACATAGCAAGTCTATTGCAGTTCCACCTATCAGATACAATCCATACTTTGAAGCTATTTTTGCAATATCAATATCGAATACTGTATATTGTTCAAAAATAGCTCTCTGCCTGTTCTCGTCTGATAGTCTAACCATTATCCGGCATTGTTCTCGTCTTTTCTCTTTCTGCCTCTTTTCTTCCGATTCAAGAGAAAATTTAGGTAGATGCTGGGCTTAAAGAATGCTATTTTCTTGGCTGGAATATCAATCGGTACAAAGGTAGCCGGATTCATCCCTTTTCTTGCTGACTTCTGCTTGACTGAAAATGAGCCGAAGCCGATAATGATAACTCTTCCGTTCCGCTTCATTTCTTCGGTAATGGTTTCAATGACTGCATCCAGTGCCTTTCTTGACTCTGTTTTGTTTAATCCTGTTTTTGCTACTACTGCGTTAGTTAGTTCTTTCTTGTTCATACTGTTATTATATTAATGTGATTGATTCTCAAATAGTTGATTTTCAAGGGTTGTTCCGTCTGTAAAAATATGACGAAGCGTCATTAGCTATGACGTGGTGTCAAGTCATATTGGTAAAGGCGGATTTAAACGCTGACTTTCGTAAATGAAGCCTCTATTTCTTTCAATTTGAATAGATTACGCTTATTCATCTTATAGCAATTAATGATACCCAAATTGACGCACCGATACAAGGTTGAACGAGAAATATGTAAGTAACTGCATACTTCGTCATTTGTGAGATATGCCTCTCTTTCCATCTTGTTCTTGACTTTGACTTTAGGATTGACTAATTCTTCTCTAACTATCTCCCTAATAACTGTACTTAGCGATTCAATGAATGAAGCCTGATCGCTGATAAAGGTAATTTCTTGTTTCATATTTCAATTATTTTGATGTCAAACAGAAATTGTATTTCAAGAATCATTCCTCTCTTTATTAGTCTGGGTGATACAATTGGAGTGATTTGTCAAAGATATTGTCTGAATATCGTTTCTTTTAATAAAGTGTTGTGATTCAGGAAGTAATTATTGTGATAGAATAAAATTTTTCAGAGAATTCATCTATAAAATAAAAGAAAATAGTAACTTTGTTGTCAATTAGCATGGATATGAAAAACGGTTACTTGTATATGATTTAACATTATGAGGGGAACTACTCTAATAAATTGTGATGGTTCTGCTGTTTTTTTTGACAATTTGACTTGTTATTGCTATATTTCAAATAATAAACGTTGCAAATGAGTGAAGATTTAATAAGTATAAAAGATGCCAGTTTGTGGGCTTCTGAATTTTTGAATAAAGAAGTAACATCTTCCAATATAAGTTATCTTGTTAATTATGGCAAGATAACTAAAATTGGAGAAAATGGTAGTACTCAGGTCTCTAGGACTGAATTGAAAGAGTATTACCAGAAACTTAGTAAAAAAGAAGAATTGTGGAAAGAAAAATTAGGTGATGATCTTAATTGGGAACTTTCTTTTGAAAGTTTAAAAGAATCAGAAACGACAAAACATGTTCATAGACTTCATCCCTATAAAGGAAAATTTATACCTCAACTTGTTGAATATTTCCTAGATTCTCATGTCGACGATTTTAAAAAAGAAGTGTATTTTAAAAAGGGAGATATTATTTTAGATCCATTTTGTGGAAGTGGTACAACTTTAGTTCAAGCTAATGAATTAGGAATGCATGCTATTGGTATTGATGTATCTATATTTAATACTTTGATCTCAAATTGCAAAATAAAGAAATATGACTTCAAGCTGTTGGAAAGATATATTGGCATAATAACTAAAGGTTTAGATGAATTTGATAAAAAAAATCATACTTCTGCTTTTGAGAAAGAACTTTTGGAAGAACTTGCTATTTTTAATAAAGAATTCTTTCCTTCTCCTGAATATAAAGCTAAGGTACAAAAAAAACTTGTTGATGGAAAAAACTATGGAAAGGAAAAAGAGTTAGAATTTCTTGATAAGTATAATAATTTAATCAAAAAACATAAGATAGAGTTATTGACTTCTGGAGAAGGAAATTTTATAAACAAATGGTTTATAAAACATGTGATCAATGAGTTGGAGTTTGTTGCTAATGAAATAGAGAAAGTCGAATTACCGGAAATAAAAGAAATTCTTAAAATAATATTGAGTAGAACAATGCGCTCTTGTAGGGCTACTACTCATTCTGATTTGGCTACTCTAAAGGAAGCTGTTACGACAACATATTATTGTACAAAACATTTTAAGATATGTAAACCATCATTTTCAATATTGAAATGGTGGAGAACTTACAGTAAAGATGCGATTAAGCGTTTAAAGCAATTTGATTCTGTTCGAACTCAAACTAATCAAATATGTTTGACAGGAGATAGCCAAACAATTGATATAGTTGAAAAACTAAATCTTGTAGACTCCAATTTTGCAAAGGATGTAGTAACCAAGAAAATCAATGGAATCTTCTCAAGCCCTCCATATGTAGGTGTTATTGATTATCATGAACAACATGCGTATGCTTATGATTTATTCGAACTAGAGAGAAAAGAAAGTTTGGAAATAGGTCCATTATATAAAGGGCAAGGTAAAGCTGCTCAACAAAGTTATGTGGAAGGTATAGTAAAAGTGTTGCTTAATTCCAAAAAGTACTTAATTGATAATTATGATGTGTTTTTAGTTGCAAATGATAAGTATAATTTATATCAGGAAATTGCAACTAGATCTGGGATGAAGATTGTAAATCAGTATAAACGACCTGTGTTGAATCGCACAGAGAAAGATAAAAATGCGTATGCTGAAATCATATTTCATTTAAAAGAACAAGATGGTGAATAAATCAAGTATTGTTAGTGAGGCTATTAAGGGAATAATTACATCTATGATGGATAGAGTAATGAGTAAAGTTTTATTTGAAGATCCATTTATTCCAGAAAATCATAGAGCTAAGAAACCTCTTTATGCAGCTTTAGTCCCTGATGAAATTTTTAAGGGTTCCCATTTTGAACGAAGGTTTGTAACTCCTTTTGGTGATGTGTGGGAAAAATTAGCGATTGTAGCGGGGAAAGTGACTTTTTATAAAGTAGAGAAGGGGTATAGTATTACAGGACAAATTCCAGCTGAACGCTTACGTCGCATACAAGAGGTTTTAAACAAATTGGAACATCCAGAGAAAGGAAAGGAACGTATTCATCCCGATTGGGATACTGAAATCAAGTATATATTAAGCGGTGAAGGTGAATTAATACCTGCAACTGTTATTTGTGATATTTATTTGGAAAATGCTGATAAAAAGTATGCTTTTGAGTTAAAAGCTCCATTGCCTAATAGTGATCAAACTAAAGTAAGTAAGGAGAAAATATTAAAACTTTATAGTATGGTTCCTTGTCCTATCACTAACGCATATTATGCATTACCTTATAATCCATATGGAAAGAGATGTGATTATAATTGGAGTTTCCCTGCTAGGTGGTTCAATATGAAAGAAGATAAAGTTGTGTTAATTGGAAATGAATTTTGGGATCTTATAGGGGGAAAGGGAACATACCAATTATTCATTGATGAAATTAACAAAATAGGGGTCGAATATAAGTCTCAGGTTTATAAAGATTATTTGGGAATTACTCCTCCTGATCAAAGTTGTTCATTTAAATTGTAAGAAAATGGCTATAGCAAATCAGAAAAAAGAACAAATAGCGGAAGTCGTTATCAAAATATTGTACTCTCGTTTTGAGAGTTTTCCTCAAGATGCATCAGGAAATAGAAATGCACCTTTTCATGAAGCATTTCTTAATGCTTTCTCTGATAAATTTGATGAAAAAGTAACTGACATTCCATTCTTCATAAGTATGAGCAGTTGGTTGCATGGATTAAATACAACAATGGGGCAAACTTTCTTTGAATCAGTTGCACATATATTAAGTGACGGAGATAAAAGAGAATTTACATCTGGAGCTGGGCGCGCTGGTGTACTTCAAATAACGTCACAACAGAAAAAAGCGGCAAGTGATATTATTACTAAACTAAGTAATAGCGAAGCAATGCCGAATTTAGATAGTTCTAATGCATTGTTATTTGTCCCAGATACACCTCCTTTTACTAATGCGATAGATTTTTCAGCAGATGTGTTTTTAGAGACTAATGATGAAATCATTGCAATTGAGTTGAAGTCAGTAAAACCCAATAGTGGGGAAATGAGAGGTGAAAAACAAAAAATATTAGAGGGAAAAGCTGCTTTATACAGACATTATCCAGGAAAAGATATAAAATTCTATATTGGATTTCCTTTTGATCCAACTAATGACCCGAATGCTCCCACTAGTTATGATAAAGCACGTTTTACAGCATCTATAATAAATATGGATAAATATTTTGATCATAGAGAGGTGCTTTTAGCTTCTGAGTTATGGGACTTTTTGTCTGGTGATACATCTACAATGGAGCAAATTTTATCTATTATAAATAGCATAGCAGCACCTACGTTTATGGTTGATTTTGCTTTTTTATGTGACAATTCCAATCGGAATATTGATAAACAAAGGTATAGGCAGTTACTTGAAACATGGCATTTGGTGTCTGAGTTAGAGGTTTTGGATAATCAAGAAGCTATATTAGAGAAGGTAGGGACAGATAGAAGGTTGCAGAAAGTTTTTAATAAATCGATGTTTTGTAGTAATAAATCTTATAATAAAGAACGAGCATTGACATTAATGAGTTTATTATGACATTTTATTCTTTGGGTCTCAATCTGGGTCTCACTTCGAGGGTACATGGTGACACATAATGCTACCGCAATGACTAACTTTCTTTATTATCAAGTAAATTGAATACGTCATAATGTGTCGTACTATACCATGAGGTAATGGATTTAGTGACCGCCAGGAACCTCAAAGAAACCTCCGAACCCCCTTTGTTAATAGTGGTTTCGAAGGTTTTTCTTTTTTTGAAGGGGCGGAAATAGGGGCGGAATGCCAAGAATGTTTCTGTTTCTTACTCACAATAATTGGGAAAAACAATAATGCCTCCTAAGCAACTTTTTATTGCATCTCGACAAGATTTTGCATAATCTTGCATATTCTCATTTTCGGATATGGTTCGACATACCTTAAATAAATCTACAGTTTTGATAAGTCCCATTTGCTCTCTTTTGGCTGCAGATTGGCATTTCTCCGTAAAATCAAGCGTTCTTAAATTTGGATCAATCATTCTTTGAGGGTTTCCTATCAAAAGACCATATGCTTTCTCTGAAACCTCTTCTCTCTCAAAGTCTGCGTTAAGCCCATCTTGTAATTGGCGAAATTTAGTAATATCTATGTCTTTATTATCTTTACCCTCACATTCTCCTATGAATCTATCTCCTTCGGGAGATATGATGACTTGATCTAATTCAAGTTTACCGTCATCGTAATTTTCAGCAGAATATCCTAAGATTTTCAACGCTTTAATTACTGCATTTTCTAATGGTTTACCCGATTCATACAATAAGTCTTTTGACTATCTTGTTCTTCATACAACAATTCTAATTCCTCTATTTTTTCTTTGCGTTTTTGTATTTCTTCTTCATGTTTTATTTTCTTCTGCTTTATGACTTCTGCTGATTTAATATTGAACTCACTTTTATTTATCCAATCAGGTTTGACCGATTTTTCAACTTCATTTCTTATTGCTTTGTCGAGAGCTGCTATGCAATTTTTAAAAGCAATACCTTTTTGTAATGCCTTCTCATTCCAAGTTTCCTCATCCTCATCTGCGTAAAACTCTTCCCTATCAAAGTCTATTTTAGGAAGAAATATTATATTGCCATTTTCTGTACTAACAATTCCTCCTAAAGTTTTATCTCCATTTTTAGTTGTAAAATAGACATCTTGCAGTTTGTTGCACCCTATATACATTTCGTAAGTAAGTATATCTTTGAAGTTATTATATAGATCTTTGATAAGATTTGATTTAGGGATAATCTTAGTTCCTTGAGATTTGTGATAAGTGATATCAAATGGCAAGAAATTGTAATTGCTTATGGGAGCTACGTGATTGGTAATCCGAGTATTTCTTCCCGTTCCTGATGAATTTCTCGTACCTGTATAAACATAGTAACTCTCTTTCTCTGTTAATACAACATATAAATTACCCCCTCTTGCTAAGTAGGATTTTAATTCATTTCTCCAATGTGCCAAATACTCTTTCATTCGAGGAGAATATGATTCGGAAAAAAGAGTATCACCTTGATACGGACTGATTGAAGATACATTATTATAATTGTATCTAATATTGGGTGAGAAGATTGCAATATCTACATCAGAAAGAGATGATAAACTTTCTAAGTCTATATAATCATCTTCTTTGGAAGGAATTGTAAATCCTATGCCTTTGATTTCTTTCATTTTAAAACATTCTAAATTTAATCAATATATTTTATTTATTCTTCATTGTTTATAAAATGCTTAATAATCAGCTTTGCTTTCGATTTACAACGTTTTTATATCGAATACGAACCGAATAAGCCCACGGAGATAAAAGTCGTAATTTCGGTGCGAAAACGATTGGAGCGAAATTTGGCTCAAAATATACTTCGTAAGCCCTCTTCTAAGGCTTCGTTCCACTCAGCCTTAGAATTACTGCGCTTCCCATGATACGGCATGACTGGTGACAATCAACACCTGTATTCGCACCTTTGTTCTTCCGGCTATTCACGTTCGGCGAATCTGTGAAGTCCTCACCAGTGTCTCTGTCACTATAAAGCAAAGTCACACAAAATTGTCTAATCGAGCCCAAACGATTGACTGACTGCACTAAAGTATCTTACTTTACTTGCGATAATCGGTCAAGGCACAGAGCAAGACCACAGTAATAACTTAATCAATCTGTTTTATGACAATGAAAAGAGAACCAAGTATCAGTGAGCAGCAGGCTCATGAAATCGTGGAAAGAATGGGACGCAGGGAATCCCGCAGCGAGAAGTCTATGGACGACTTCTACAGGAACATCGGTCTGGATCCGGAACAGCTGGCACAACCCGGCAAGACCGTCACGAAAAAAGCGGAAACAGCTACGGTGGATGAACCGTCAGGCGGAACGCCCGAAGAAGTGGCAGTGCTGCAGAAGCGTGTCAGCAGCAAACAACGCAGGCTGTCGCTGGACGAGTACTGTACCGCTTACCTGCGAGTACCCAAGATAACCGACCGCAAACCCGTGTTCGTTAGCGGTGAGGTGCGTGACCGGCTGGATGGGATTGTCCGCCGTCTCGGCGGGCGTGGCATGAGTGCATCGGGACTTATTGAGAACCTCGCCCGCCTGCACCTTGAAACCTACCGGGAGGATATCGAGCAGTGGTGCAAACTCTGAGCCGATTACGTTAGAACCAGTCAAACCGGTGGATACACTCCATCGTCTTGACTGATATTCCAAATGAGTTATTATACTCACAAACCAATCCGACAAGCGGAGGATTCTTGTGTCCTCAAAGACACAGCAAGATATATTTTCAGTTACTCCGGTTAATTCCGGTAACTGAAAATCTTTGCACCGCCGTGGGCAGAATTATCCTCCGCAGTCGGATAATTTCGGAATTTTTTAATCGGAGATTAGACAATGAATGAACCATAAAATTGAAAGAATAAGCAGAATGAAAAAGCAGAGTAAATACGGGAGAAATCCCAAATTGAATCCGAAGACGCACTGCGTGATGGTGCGCTTCGATGATATGGAATGGAACAAATTCCTTACGATGTACGAAGAATCACAGTTGTATGCGAAAGCCGTCTTTCTGAAAGCACACTTCTTCGGGCAGAAGTTCAAGGTGCTGAAGGTGGACAAGACGATGCTAGACTACTACACCAAACTGTCAGATTTCCATGCCCAGTTCCGCTGCATAGGCACGAACTACAATCAGATCGTCAAGGAGCTGCGCATCCACTTCTCGGAGAAGAAGGCGATGGCGTTGCTCTACAAGCTGGAGAAGTGTACCATCGACCTTGTGAAGTTGAGCCGGGAGATTGTGGAGCTTTCAAGAGAGATGCAAACTAAGTGGAAGCAATCTAAATCCGATTGATATGGCATCGGTCAAGGTCAAGTTTCGCCCTTCTACCATAGGCGACAAGGAGGGCACACTCTACTATCAGGTGATTCACAATCGTGTAGTCAGGCAGATATATACCGATTATAAACTTTTCGCTTCGGAATGGGACTGCCATTCCGAAGCGGTCAACTTACATCTTATTTCAAGTAAGGACGAACGGAATAACTATCTGCTTTCAATAAGTTCCCGTATCAGATGGGACAAGGACAGGTTGAATAAGATTATATACACGTTATCACAATCCGGCACATTTGTAGCGGATGATATAGTTGTACGCTTTCTAAATAGGCAAGAGCAATCGTTTAACGACTATATCTGCCTGCAGATAGCCAGATTGAAACGTTTGGGTAAGATACGCACATCAGAAACCTATACGGCAGCACTCCGAAGTTTCAGCGGCTTTATGAATGACAAGGAGGTCTTGTTTGACCAGCTTAACGCTGACCTGATTGCAGAATACGAGGCTTATCTGAAAGGCAGAGGCAACTCGCCCAATACTGTATCATTCTATATGCGCATTCTGAAAGCGGTCTATAACCGTGCCGTTGAAGATGGGTTGACCGAGCAACGGCATCCGTTCAAGTCTGTTTATACGGGAGTAGAGAAAACCTTGAAACGAGCCATATCGCTCAACGACCTTAAACACATCAAAGGACTGGACTTGTCATTGAAACCCAACCTTGATTTTGCCCGTGATATGTTTCTATTCTGTTTCTATACAAGGGGTATGTCGTTCATTGACATGGCTTATCTGAGGAAGAAAGACTTGCAGAACGGCATCCTTTCCTATCGCAGACGAAAGACGGGGCAGCAACTTTTCATCAAATGGGAAAGATGTATGCAGGAGATTGTTGACAAATACCCGATAAATGAAACGGAATACCTTTTGCCTATCATCACAAAAAGGGACGAGGATTATCGGAAACAATACACCAACGAACTTCATCGGGTGAATCATTTGCTGAAGAAAATAGGAAAACAATTGGACTTGCCGATACTCTTGACGATGTATGTTGGACGGCACTCTTGGGCAAGTATCGCCAAAAGCCGCAATGTGCCAATCTCCGTCATCAGCGAGGGTATGGGGCATGATTCAGAGAACACCACGCAGATTTACCTTGCTTCGCTGGATACATCAGTGGTGGATAAAGCCAATAAGAAGATACTGGATTTGCTGTGAAGCCGTGAATGTTTGGCGAATCTGTCCAACGCTTGGCAAGAGACGGATATTATAATGCAAAGTTACGCAAAATAATGATTATTTGGCCATAAAACGCTGAAAATCTTACTTATTGCCAAGGTTTTGTTTTGCTAAAAACACCAAATGTTTACCGAATACCTACTTAAAAAAACTGCAAACTCCTATGTTTCAACAAAGTAAATCTTAGTGACCATCTCTTGCCAAGAGATGGTCACTAAGATAATATGATAAAACGATTACTAACACCGGAACTTGTCATAACTCTTCAACAATTGGAAGGGATTGGCAACAAAACTATATTGTCAAAGATTGGGGAAAATACATCTGCTCCAATCTCGACTTTAGACGAATTAAGTTCGCTCTTGACTACAATTAAAGGGAAGAAATTTGAATCTATTTCCAACTATGATTTAATTGAGGCGAACAAGTGTGCAAAACGCATTATCGCACATGCCGAAGAAGAAGGCATAGGTATTATCACATATTACGATTCTTTATACCCGGAGATTTTGCGGAATTGCAAAAACGAGCAAGGAAAACTTGACCCTCCATTAGTGCTTTATTATCGAGGCGATATTAAGGTATTAGAAACACCGGGAATAGCCGTAATCGGCACTCGTGAGCCAACTCCCAACGGAATCAAAGCCGGAGAGTTCTTTGCTTTTGAATTTGCCAAAAGAGGTTTTAACATTATCTCTGGACTTGCCATAGGATGTGATACAACAGGACATAAAGGAGCATTGTCAGCAAGAGGGCTAACGACTGCATTTCTTGCTAATGGACTTGACTGGGATTCAATATACCCCAAAGAAAACCTTACTCTAGCACAAGATATTGTTGCGAAAGGAGGCTTATTGCTTAGTGAATATCCAGTTGGTCAAAGCTGTGGTAGATATGGGCTGGTAGCACGCGATAGACTTCAAGCAGGACTGGCACGTGCGACCGTAGTAGTTCAAACAGGTGTGAAAGGGGGAACAATGCATGCGGTAAATGCAACTATTGCATCGGGAAAACCGCTGTTTGCCGTAGTATATCGCGATTCTGCTGATAGCTCACATGAAAAGGTACAAGGGAATCTTATGCTTGTACAAGATAAAGGTGCTTATCCATTAAAATCTACCGGAATAGATGATGCCATATTCCAAATAGAGAATAAGCATAAGACTAGTTTACAGCCAGTGCAACCATCATTATTCGATTGAGGTATGAAAAGCGTAATTTTTGATTTAGACCTCACGTTGGTTGACACTACCAATCTGGAATCCTTGCGTCATAATCGAAATTGGCAAGAAGCTTATAGGCGTATTTCTGAAACGGTCATGTATGACGGAATGACTGAAGTTCTTGAGGTTATAAGAAAACATCATATTCCATGTGCAATAGTCAGCACTTCGCCAAGACCATACGTTGAAAAGATTGTCGCTCACTACAATCTGCCAGTTCAACATATAGTGTCGTATCATGATGCGAAACCCATTAAACCACATCCAGCTCAAATGTTGAAAGCTCTTGATTTGATGGGTGTATCGGCTAAGGATGCAATCTCTTTCGGAGACCGAGTAATAGACATCGAAGCTTCTAATGCTGCTGGAATAGAAAGTGTTGCTTGTTTTTGGGGTACTAAAGAAAAAGGGGAGTTGCTCCATTCCGGCTATTCTCACGCCATTGTAAAACCTAATGAAATACTAACCTTAATTCGGTAAAAATGGGATTGTTCGACAGTATATTAGGTGTTTTTAATCCAGATGTAATATCTAAATATAAAAACTTGGTTAATAACCACCCGGAAGCATTTCGTAGGTGGAAAGGTAAACAAATCGTAGGTACTCTTTCTCAATGTTTTGACTTTGAACCTACTTATAGCGACAAGTCATATATAGCATCCCATGAAAAAGAAATACTTGCGTTTGAAGCTATAATAGCAGAGGAAAAAGCGTTTGAAAAGCGTAGGCAAAAAGTAATTAAAGCGGCATCTGACTATCCTCATGCCTTTGTCGTATTACTCAAAGAGTTATCAATTCCGTCAATTCCCGGGATAACAGTGACTTTACCCGGTCAGAGAAAAAGTAAGCGTTCTCAACGTATTGAACGTGAATGCAGCAACAACAATCCATTTTTATCTGATAGATTTTTCACTTCTACTCAAATATTATCTAGTATAGGAGAGATTCGCTCTAAGGCAAGTAGAGTATCTCGTTCTATAAACACTCTAACAAAGGAAGAATACGAAAAACTTCATGATAAGTTATATACGCTTGCTTCTGAGGAAACTCGCATTAAGGATGAGTTACAAAAGGAAGACTCACTCATGAAGTTTGATGATGAGGTTTTAGATAATGAAACTAGGGCGAAATATTATCAAGATTTCTGCAAATCAAAATTTGTTACAGAAACAGAAGAAGGGAAAAGACTCTATTGTGTAGGGCATTTGATTGAATTGGATGCTTACGCTCTCAATGAAATAGATAAAACATATAATCTGCTTAGACATAATTATCCATTAGGATTAAGTGCGTTTGAGAATACACATAAGAATATGGTCAGATTGCAGATAATCAACCATGAAAATGAAATAAAAAATTACGAGGCGAATTATAAACAAGTCAATAGTCAAAATGAGTGGGAAAATGCTCAGAAAATATTCACTCAGGAAAGCCGTGATTTGAATAATTCTTTATTGACTAATTACGGTTGTTATGTTTACGATATACCATTTCAGAAACTTACTTATGATGGTAAAATGGTTTCGGCTACATATCGTGTATGGCAGCATTTTTGTGTATCATATTGTGATGTCGAAGATTTAGATTATTTATATTATCCAAGTGCACGCGAAAACTACAACAAATTAGCAGGCTTTAGAGCAAAATTGCGCTATTTCTATGACAGGGTTTATGATAAGATTATAGAATTCGTTGAAGCTCTTAGGCAAAAACATAACAATATAGTCGTCTCTCTAGGAGATAGTGCCTTGGGCAATGATTCTGTTGATTTTAACAACTATCATTTTTCGCATCTAAAAAAATCACTTGCAGAAAGAAATATAAATATTTTCCCTATAGATGAGATTATACGCCAATCGGAGATATACTCATATATAGTAGTCGTTGAGTTAATCTCAACAAATGAGAGACTTATAACAACATGTAAAAAGTTAATAGATTCATATAAAAAAGCCTGTCCCAAAATAACGTATGTGTCGCTCTGCAAAGGATATAGCAAATCCGAAATGACAGACTTAATCAACAGGGAAAAGCAGAAAAAAGAACAAGAAAAACGGGCAAGGAGAGAAGAAGAGGAGCGCAAAGAACGTGAGCGTTTAGAAAAAAAAAGAAAAGAAGAAGAATGTCTCAAACTGAAGCAAAATCTACAACATTCAGTTCAAAACTGGGAAACGATATGTGGCATTATAAAATACTCTTACTTGTTTAATTACTATCCTACTACTTGTGACTTCGATGCAACAGAAAGTGAATGGGATAATCGATGGTTGGTGTGGAACTTTAAGAATACCCCCGGTAAGACGTCAACCAGTGCTCATACTGATGCGTTAAATAATGTGGTTCCACGATTAAAAAAATTGCTTATAAATACTTTTGGGTTACATAATCTCAAAGAACTTGTGCTTGTGTGTATTCCTGCTTCCAGTCAGCAGAAAACATCTTTACGATACAAAGAATTTTCACAAATGCTATGTTCTGAAACAGGCATGACTTCTGCATACGATAAAATGACAGTAACCAGTGAAAGAATTGCAAAGCACCTTGGAGGCACAGCATCTTCAATGAATGGCGTCGAATTTGATAACGATTTCTTCAAAGGCAAATTTGTGATACTTTTTGATGACATTGTAACCAAAGGTAACTCAATGTTGGCGTTTAAGCGTAAAATGGAAGAACTTGGTGCTATTGTTGTAGGAGGGTTATCTATAGGCAAAACTACTCATATGAGGTAGCTCTGTGGCACATAAGTGTTCATTTAACAATGTTCATTTATAAAAATGGGGACACCTCCAAAATTTGCATCATCTTGCAATACTTGTTTCCATAGTCTTTGCACACAATATTCCAATCGTCCCAATTATCCCGGAGAGCATTATATATGATATGCATCTCCGGATGCTTAACATTATTTTTATTAATTCTCGAATACAAACATAACAGCGCATTATTCAAAGAAACTATTATTATCAACCTTAATTTCGGCAGATTCAATGTAAATATTTCCGTTTTGATTTTTGTAATTAACAATAAATTCAGATGTAAATGGAAAGTCCATTTGAGTTTCATACCCATCTCCCCGACGCATGTCGCCATCTGATCCATATTGCAAACGTACGTTTACAACACCATCAGCCCGTATAGTTATAGTTTCGTTGTTTTTTGATACTTCTTTTTGGCTTGTCACAGTATAACTTAATATTTCATGATGTGTTGCCAACATATCAATTTCATTATACGTTTCCATATAAAATTTATTAATCATATCTTCATCAACTGCATTATATACAGCTTTCATTATCTTAATTTTGGCTTCAGAAATTGTCTTAAAAAACTTTGCAGTACTTTCCAAAATGTCTAAAGTCAATTCTAAAATTTTATCTTCGTCGACATTGAAAGTTTCAGGATTCACATGTGTGTATTTGCTTAAGTCACCTATACTTTTCCTAAGATCCTTGCTGACATGAGTAAAATCAAATTGCAATGTGTCTCTAGCGAAAGTTTCATCTAAATATCCCAGAATTGCATATCTAATTCTCTGTTCACGTGTGATTGCCTTGGGTTTTGGGGGATCGTTGGGGATAAACCAAGGAGCGTTAAGAACGTCTTTATCTGGAGCTAATCGAGATAAAAAGTGTCGGGTTAATTCACGTGTAGCATAGGCAAAGTTGTTAAGACGAAGTTTGTTTCCCTTCTCATGTAGATTTACAAATACAGCATCGAACAGTTCTTTCTCAAAGTCAGTCTTAAGGTAGGATGCTATATTTTGTTGAAGACAATCCATATCATTCATAACATTGATGCATTTCTGTCCTTTAAGGTTAACACGTTTACCACATTTGCGGAAAGAAAAGCACTGCGTGATTCTTTTTACAATTTTATCTATCATATTTATGTGATCTAATCCCATTTTAGTACATATTTGTTTATTAAGTTCTTACAAAGGTACAATATTTATCCAATACTGCATCTAAGTCAATCAACAAAAATATTCCCCCTTGTTGATGTATTTAATTCATATAGAATTGAATATAATATTTATAAGAAGCGCATATTGATTTTTCCTATCTGTAAAGGTTTATTATTCAAAAAATAATATTACCTTTGCAAATAGGAAAAGCGTTCTTTTTGAATTACTGCAAAACGAGGTAGAATACAGAATTTTGCTGGTTTCTAAATCGTTACCTGTTAAGCTGAGATATTTTGTAAGCTATTGATTTTTAACGAGAAAGAAAACCTGTTATGTCTTGAGGAATGATAGGTTATATGCTTCTCAATTCCAGCCATTTCAGTGAGTTTAACAAGGGTTTTGTTCACAGTCGGTTCGGCAAATCCGTAAAATACATTCTTTGAACTACCGAACAAACTTTTTCCTTCTGAAAGTTCAAGGACGACCGCACGAGCCATTGTAAATAAAGGAGTTATTACCTCTGACTTAGTTTTTATCATCTTCTTTTTGATAATCTTATTTTCAAAGTCTATATGCTTCCACTTCAAATCTATCACATCCGAAAAACGCAAGCCACAATAACAAGCAAATAGATACATTTGTAGGACTTGGTACATTGTTGAAGAGTGCGAGAACTGCGAACGAAGTTTTCTCATAGCATCCAATTCCTCATGGTCAAGATATATCTCTTTTGTATTGGCTTGCGGAATTTTGAATCAATTGTAGGGATTTTTGATTTAAATGTCATGCTTTAGCATATCCAAAATAACAGTTCGCATATTTTTGTGCTTTGGATTCCTACCGCCTGAGGAGTTGCCATTTACCTCCTTCATATGGTCGTCAAACTCCTCTATGAAAGAAAGAGAAATATCTGAAAGCAAAAATTCTTCTCGAAACTCTTTCAATACATTGTAAGTGGTCATATACACTCGAATAGTTTCGGGGTTCAATCCTTCTTTTCGTTTTCGTTCTACAAAATCAAGATAGTAAGTATAAAAGGACTGACTTTCGGGTTTTACTTTTCTTTTCCCTGAGTAGAACTCTTTAATCAAATTCATGGTTAATTCCTGCCCGTCTGCCAATGCTCGGTTAATATGAAGGTCTAAATCTTCCCGTTTCTTATTAAGCTGGATTAGCAATGCCTTATCTTTTGGCTCCTTCTTTTTATCATCCCAACGTTCCTTTTTAATGTCGATTCCTGTCGGAACTTTAGTCTCTTTATCTCTCACTCGGATTCTTAAGTATATTGGATATTTACCGTTTCGCTTCATCGGTTTATCCGTCCTAATCCAATTTATAATAGAATATTCTGCCATGATATGCGATTTGATTTACAATTTCCATGTACTAAGGTAGTTACTTTGTCAATGCGAGCAAAATTTTCGTTGAAGTTTTATTGTATAATCATTCAAAAAGCCTTAGCTTTGCAGACTAAATAATTTCATATGAGTAAATATATACAACCTTCAATCAACTTACAATCGTTTCATTGCCCAAATTGCGGCGTATTTTCCCAACATACGTGGTCTAATGAAATATATTGTATCTATATTCAAGATAGAGCTGATGGGGGACGAGAACGTGCTTCTTATAATCTTAACGATTATGCGACTGCAAAATGTATTCATTGTAGTGACATTTCGATTTGGAAAGGTCAGATAATGGTCTATCCACTGACTGGGAATATTGAAATAGCAAATTCGGATTTACCCGAAGATATTCAAAATGACTATAATGAGGCTAAAAATATTGTAAATATATCCCCACGTGGAGCAGCTGCGCTACTGCGTCTTGCCATTCAAAAATTATGCAAACATTTGGGTGAAAAAGGCGAAAACATAAATGAAGATATAAAAAATCTCGTAAAAAAAGGTTTGCCTCAGACTATGCAACAGGCTTTAGATAGTGTTAGAGTTATAGGAAATAGCGCTGTCCATCCTGGAACAATTGACTTAAATGATAAAATCGAAATAGCTTATGCTTTATTTGGTTTTATAAATATCATTTGTGAGGTGCTTATAACCCAGCCAAAGAAAATAAAAGAGTATTATGAAAATAATATTCCAGAGGGAATTAGAAAAAATATTGAAAAGAGAGATAACTCATGAATGATAAAAAATCTGCAATTGAAAAATTAGAATATTTTAAAGAATTGTTAAATGAATGGGAATATGGTAACCCTACTTCTCATACTCGAAGTGAAATCAACAAAAATATACCAAGTGTTAGGCAATTACTTCGTCAAACAGGTTCCTCAAAAACAGTAACAATTTCGCCTCCTCCTATGATTGGTGGGCTTATAATGCGTAATATTGATCCATTGACTTGCATCTTTGAACCTCCTTATGGAATGTCTGTAATTGATTTATTGACAGATTGCATTGATGAGGCGATTGGAGTTATTGAATCTGACGAAGATTTCTTTAAAAAGCAAAAGGAGGAAAATATTATTTCCAAAAAGACACCAAAAACTCTATCAAAAAAAATATTTGTAGTACATGGCAGAAATAATGAATTAAAAGAAACTACTGCCAGATTCTTAGAAAAATTAGGATTGATTCCTGTAATTTTGCACGAGCAAGCTAATCAGGGAAAGACTATTATTGAAAAATTTGAAGATTATTCTGATGTCGATTTTGCAGTTGTTCTAATGACTCCTGATGATATAGGTTATCTTGCTAATGAGGAGAGTTTTGCTAAATATAGAGCAAGGCAAAATGTAGTATTTGAGCTGGGGTATTTTATCGGAAAATTAGGTAGAACCCACGTAGTTGCAATTGTTAAAGGAGATATTGAAATTCCAACCGATATCAGCGGAGTACTTTATATCGGAGTTGATAATAATGATGCTTGGAAAATGATGCTGGCTAAAGAAATAAAGGGGGTAGGCTACAATATAGATTTAAACAAGTTGTTTTAACTAAATGCGAATTTATGAGAAGTGGAGTTATTGACTTGGAAGCATATTATGCAAAAACATCTTATAGTAGCCTCAGGGCACTTTTCTATTTTTATGATAAACTCTACACTTGTAATTTTTATGAGTTTGAAAGAGACCAATTGCACAGAGAGGGTGGAAGTTTGAAACATTATGATAAGATTAAATTATTGGTAGATCATGAACTTCTTGAAGTTATTGATAGAAATGCTTTAGATAAAAGTCTGGTTAAAGACGATAGACTACAATTGTTCTTAAAAATTCTTGATGAAAAGGAAAGTGACTACTCTAAGAAGTACAATATACTTAGAGAAGCATCTTCTCGTCTGTACAACAATTCAAGAGAAAATGCTTCAATAGAAGAAATAGTTTCAGTTGATAATCATGTCACTAATTTAAGAAACTCACATAGGTATTTGATATCGGTGCGAGAGAGATTATATGGAATTATCTTAAGTGCTAATTTGGAGCAGGAGATTTATCCAACTTTATCAATGGATAGTTTTGATTGCTTGGATTTTACAGAGAAAAAAACATTTATTTGTAATATTCTTGTGCGTAATATCCCAATTCCAGATGAATCAATCCCCCTAATTGATATTATTCAATATAAAAATGAAGAAGTTAATAAATTGCATTATAAACGATTGTTAGCTTGGATGAATAGATTTTCAAAAGAAGACTTAAATGAAAGTGAAATTGTAGAAGAAATAGAATCGCTCTTAGAAGAAAATCGAAGAGCTTTGACGTTAGCAGGAATGAAGTACAGGTTAATTAATATGGAATTTGCGTTAAAAATATTACCAAATATAATTGAAAAACTTGCTAAACTAAAGTTTTCTGAATTGTTTGAACCGTACATAAAAATGAGGCAAGCAAAAATATCTTTATTTGAAGATGAAGTTAAAGCAAAAGGAAATGAGTTAGCCTTTATCGTCAATTTGCAAAAAAAATAGGGGCGGATATAGGGGCGAAAAAGCCGCAATAATATGACTCTTATTGATTAGAATTGAATCTTTATAAATCAACTAAATCTGAAAATATGTAAGCCCCCGATAAAGTACCCGTATAAAAAAGAATCGCTATAGCAAATCGAACAAAGCTATAGTGATTCTGTA
>ENA-UEQO01000356-UEQO01000356.1-human-gut-metagenome-genome-assembly--contig:-NODE-356-length-53856-cov-5.740308_pt1 | contig 53856 bp, 52 predicted proteins | sample MGYA00242938_ERZ507940 | MGnify/ENA primary metagenome ERZ507940 (study PRJEB26167, sample SAMN06115517) | human gut metagenome | host: Homo sapiens | place: China:Chongqing | collected 2014-12-03... | reverse complement strand
TCACAGTATCCTTTATAAGTAATTTTTCTATATATGTTTTTTAACATATACATTTCCCAATTTGATGATTTTGAAATCACATAATTACTATTGATATAATAACTTCCAACTTTATATTCATCAGAAATCTGTTCGATACAAGATTGAGTGATTGATTTTAATGGTTCATTCTTTTCAATAAGAGCATTCAAATTAATGGATGGATTTAGACTTATCTCTCTTCTTTTTTCATACGGGATATATCTTGTGCTGTCGATTGTATCACCAATAAACAACATAAGATCACTTTTAAACCAGTCGCCAGAAATAGAAATACGTATATATGCTGATTTTTCAACAGCTTTACCAATACCATTGAAGTCATTTAATCTTTCCGATAGCAATGGTTGTCTTTGTGCGTCATATATCATTACAGCTCGTATTGTTGTAGTCAAGCAATTATATTTATTCCAACGTGCAAGTCTATATTCTTCATTTTCAGAAATAGGAATAAACTCGCTTGTATGATAATTAGTGTATGATGTATCTATCGTGCCATCATTTTTTATAATACCAATAATGCAAGCATCTTTATTTAGTTTATTTCGAGATTCTACAATATTAACTGTATATAAATCTTCCTTTAGTTCACTAACTTCTGTATTAGTATTATTAATTTCTGTTTTAGTTGCAAATGTACTATCAACCAATTCTTTAGTATAATAATCCGCTAAATCAGGATTTGAAGTTCCTATCTTAACCCAATTACTATCTTGATAAGTATACATTTCATAAACACCATCAGTAGATGTAGTACCAGTAGATTTTAAATAAATAATATCTGTACTTATATCAGAAGTAGGAAATTCATTAACTACTGAATATTTAGGCTTAGTTGTACTACTAATTAAGCTATTAGTAGCTTCTTTAGTATAATAATTAGAAGTTAAATTATTATATTCAGTATTTAACTTTGTAGCAGTATTCGATATTTCTGTATACTTTTTATCAATATCTGTTTTAGTTTCATCAATGGCTATTTTTTCTTGCTTGACAGAATTAGCATTTTCTGAAATTGTTTGTACAGTTTCATTAATATATGTTTTAGTATTAGCTATTTCTGATTTCATAGAAACTATATCAGCTTTATCAGCAGCTACGCTTGTTTTGTCTGTGGCGACCTGGGCGGCTATCTTTTCCATTTCCGCTTTATCGTATAAAATCACCGTTTTATCATCAGTGATATATACGATTGTTCCGTCTTTTATAGTGGATTTATCAACAGCTTCCCACTCGGCTTTTGTACCAATCCACTTTTCACTTTCAATCTTGTTGCCTAATGCGGTGACAGATTTTTTAGCATTAGCCGCCATGCCTCTAGCAATAATATCTGTAGCCATAAATCCACCTCCTTAATATGTGATCGTTCCCCAAATTTTGTTTACACCCTTGACATTTTTAACAGTTACACTATAGTAACCACTAACATCTCCTGCATAAACATTTTCTGTTGTAATCGTATCAACTGTTGAGAAGTCGCTCAGATCGACCATCATAAGCACTTCCTCTGCACCATTCTGAGTCAGTTTTCCTACAACCTGAAAACTGCCAGTTCCCGAAGCCTGTACTTTAAAATCAGCACCAATGCCAACTTTCAGCTCAAAAGCTTTTCCGTTTTCATACAGGTTTCCGTTTGTAGCACAATACGCCATAGTTCATCTTCCTTTCGTATAAATAAAATATAACAAGGGCGAAGCTGTGTTACCTCGCCCTTTAAAAACAAAAACAATTAGTATTACTTAATAGCGCTTGCAAGCTTCTTGATAAACTTCTCACCTGCAATACTATTCTGCTTATAACCCCACCTTTTCAGCAAAGCATTAACAGCCTTTTCAGTGCCGTCGCCAAAAATACCGTTCTCGGCAAGTGTGACGTTGTGAAGTTTTCTCGCCTTGGCTATGATGAGCATTTCTTTTAGAGCAAGAACACCACTGGTCTTATCACCCTTTTTATAGCCAGACTTTTCAAGTATCGGAAGTTCATTATTTTTTTGCTTTTTAAAACCATTAAGACCATTTTTCTTTATAATTGCGGTAAAATCTTTATAGGCATAATTGCAATCACAGTTTCCATTTACACCTGAAACCGAGCCTTTACTTGTGTACTGCCACATACCATAGCTACCACCGTATGAAGGCTTTGACTTGTCAAATTCAGCAAGCCATACACAATATTTGTTTTTACAATCACTAGGAATTTTACTGTTAAGAAAAGCAGCATAGCTATAAAGCATTACATAATAATTTTTCTTTTCACAATAACCACAAAAAGCATTAATTATACTACCTATAGTAGAAGCCGACAAATTATACTGTGTACTATCTTCTATATCAAAAGCAATAGGCATTTCAAAAGTTTTACCCTTGATCGCCTCAAGAAACACCTTGGCTTCTAATTCGGCATCTGCTGATGTTAGAGCATATGAATACCAATAAGCACCAACTTTAAGCCCTGCTGATTTTGCCTTTTTGTAATTGGTTTCAAAACATTCGTCTTTCTGACCGATACATTTGCCGTAGCCTGCGTTTATCATAACAAAGTCATATCCTGCCTTTTTTACTTTGTTAAAATCTACATTAGTACCCTGCCAATGAGAAACATCTATACCTTTTATTGTTGTTGCCATATGTATACTTCCTTTCCAATTAATCTTCTTTTACGGGCAGTTTGTTCAATTCGTCCACACAGTTATGTACAAAACTATTGCCACCAATAGACGAATAGCTTTCGTATAGTCTTGCAAGATTTTCTTTTTCGTACAGTGAAATACTATTTTCTTTCATTCTTGAATTATAAATCGCTAAAATAGAATTTCTCAGCGTAGCCTGCAAAGCCAAACTTTGTTTTTGCAACTGAGTTTCCATGCTTTGGTTCTGTTCTACCTGTCTTTCCACTAATGCTGTTAATTTATCTATTTTTTTATTTAGATTATCTTTGCCACTTGTTTTTGAAATCCACCCTACAAATCTATTTCTGATTGGTTTAACAATAATTGTTATCAGTGCCAAAATGGTTGTAATACTTCCACAATAGGTAGCAATTTCCTTAACTGTGTTCATAATTACTCACCGCCATTCTTAACCTCGTCAATAAAATCTGTGAGTGATTTATAGTTCATATCCTTAACAGCACTTTCAAGCAAGATAACAAGCTCTACATCGGAAATCTTAATGCCCTTTTCTTCAAGCAGGGCAAGCATGGTTTCTTTAGCCTTTTCAAGCTTTTCTGTACCGTGAACGTCTTTATAAATCTGTTCTATGTATTTAACTGTTGTAGCCGCCACATCTTTCTTAATGCTGTCATTTGCGATTTTTGTATACTTCGATTTTACAAAACCGACAATAGCCGTCATAACCGCTGTTAAAATTACAGGTAAATACTCTGTAATCATCTGAGTAATAATCTCTTTCATAACTTTTCCTCCAATAATAAAAGAGGGTTGTTAGCCCTCTTTCTATTTCAGTATTATTTTTATATGTGTTTCATCAATACGTTTGATAACCCTATAACCACTATCTGACTTGGTTGCCACGCCATTCGCACTAGCCGTACAATATCCGTTGATTTTGCACGTTCCGTCATCTTGAACTACCAACTGTCCTAATAAACCAACTTTGCTATACTCTTTTCTTGCCCCACGAGGAACATATTCAAGCGTATCGTTATAGTTTTCACTGACTATAGGATTGTGTGACTCATCATAAATCAACCGTCCATAAACATCTGTTTTATACTTATCATGCCAATCTAATTCAGCAGAGTTGCCAACAATAGATGGATTGGCTGATATGACGCCGAGTATATAATCGTCTTTATTTGCAAGCTTGATTTTATCACCGTCAAGCGTAACAAATAATCCGATCCTATCTTGATTGTCAACATTTCCGTCAAGCCATTCAAAATATTCGGCATAGTCAGCACCAATAGTTTTGTACGCACCACCAGCATAAACATTGCCCGAAAAATCTACTTGCATTGCAGAGTTTTGACTGGCAGAACCATTTCCTATATTAAATAGTATACTTGCATTTTCCGAGCTTTTATAAGTTTGTTTTGCATTGACACCTATAACAGTTTGATTATCTGCCGTGGCACGATTATGTGAACCTGCAACGAAACAATTATCATAATTTATAATTTCGTTATTATATCCAAACACGGCATTGCATTTTGCCATTTGGTCTTTAGTTTTGTCGCCCTTAACAGTATTCAATGTGCCAACTACAATACTATCAGCTACACCCTCTAGCATATTATTCATACCATTAACATATGTATCACGAGAATTGAAAACAGTATTTTTTGCACCGCTACACTCAACCGCCACACTATATTCAGATGTATTCCACATACCGCTGACATGATTAGAAAAACCACCAACGCTAGTGTTATTAAAACCTGTTAAGGAATTTAAACTGCTATTTCCACGAGCATAGTTTACCAACATACGCAGTATGCTATTTGTTTTCATTTCTGAAAAATCAATATAATTATTGCTGTCATAACTATAGTCGTAGCAGTGGTTTGCCTGACCATCAATATGGTTATAATCACCATGAGCGATATTTTCAAGATAAATAGTAATCTGTTTTGTTCCGCTAGGATTTACAGTATACCAATAAGAATTACCATAGTAATTAAACTTTTCTGAGATGTGTCTACTACCACTACTATCAACGTATTCAACAAATCGTCCTACACTAGAATTTTGACTTCCTAGAGGTACAGGCTTACCATTCCTAATAGCAATGTAGCCAGCGTTTATACCACCACCACGGAAATATATCCACACACTGTCTCCCATGCTTAAAATCTCACCTGATTTATTCAAGAAAGATTTTTCAGCACCATTATACTCTAATAGCGAGACAACAGCCGTGCAGTTTGTAGAGTCATAGCTTTTAACTGTTCCGTAGGTGTAACCAAGTGTTTTTTTGTTGTCTTGACTTTCCTTAATCAGCTTATTCATTTTAGACATTCTGTACACCGCCTTTACGAATAATCAGCTAAAACCATTTTGCAGTTACCCACATAATTAACGCCATTCATTGTGAATTTTACAACAGTTCCGTCAGCAGGAAACACACTGTCTTGACCCATATACACATAAAATATTCCGTCAGTTTTAGCAGCATATTGACCCTCAATTGTACTGTTCAATGGTATATTAAAATCAACTTGTGGTACAAGGTTCGTGCCGCCATTGTGTAGACTTTGACTAAACATATTATACAAACTTGCCATTTTACTTCCTTGGTGTCCTGAGTTTGATGCTGGTGTAAAGAAACCTGTTATCTCTGTATCATCGGACAGTTTTCTCATCTTTGCAATACCCCCACCTAATATATAGTCATTATCTCCGCTTTTGAATAAAATCAACATTCCTTGACTTGTAGTGTACAACATAACACTATCAAACTTGCTATAGATAAAGCTGACATAATCAGCATATGGTGACGTTTTAGTAGAGTCATATTCACCACACCCAGCCCAGTAACGTGATTTTGCAGGGTCAAACATTATTCTAAAGTACGTTGTATTATCAATCCAAAATGTCAAAGTGTTATAATCGGTGGACTCACTGTTAGGATAATTTGTTTCAATTTTACTCCAAGTCCACTTATCTTCAAAAAATGTTTTAAGGTCTGCAAACACGGTTTCTGATGAAGTTTGATTTGGTATACAAGTATAAGTATTTATCATTAATTATCACCGTCCAATTCTGCATTACCGCTTATTCCAATAGATCCACGAGCGTTAGTATTTGTTTCGTTCATATCAACATAATTGATGTTATGTTCTATACAGTGTTTTACAACAGGCAAACAATTTGCGTTTGTAGTATCTGTTATACCATTTCCATATGTGAAAATAGTTCCGACTTGTACGTTATCAAGAGTACTAAAATCGGTCATAGTTAAATTATTATATTTCCCAGTTTCCGTATTAAAAGAAGTATGGAAAATAATTTGACCTACACTTTGACATTTGATTGAGTCGTTGGCTAAAATGCAATCATTTGGAATGGAAATGCTGTTTGCAAAAGTAACCTGAATAGCATTGCTCATGATTTCCGTTGTACCATTTGCTACTACAATATCTGACCTACTCATTGGAACACGGCAGAGTTTATTCCCTTGGTAGAGGTTATTCTCAACGACTCTGAAAGTAGTATTAGAACTATCCACAGTAAACTTGTTTAATTTAGGACAATTATTAAACCCTGTAAAGCTAGTCAAAGAAGCTCCAATAGCAACCGTTGTTAATGCAGAGCAATTATTCACGCCCGATACAGATAAAGCCGTATTTGGAATATAAAATGTTGTAATAGCGTTATTGTCTAACCCACCAATCTCTTTTACTTTTCCATCACTCATGAATGACAAACTTTTCAATTTAGGGCAGTTATTAAATCCATTCATTATTTCACAAGAACTTTCTATCCTTAAACTTGTTAAGTTAAGCATATCGTTACAACCCTCAACGTCAACCACATAGCCTGTAGTCGCTGAAGTTAATGAGGCTAAATTATTCATACAGTTCTCCGGTATAACTTTTAAGCTTGTACTATTTGTCATTGGCAATTTTGTCATATTAGGCATATTGCAGAACGATCCGCTTTCAAGCGTAATACCATTGCTGTCGGTCACATTACCATAAATTATAACATTAATCGTATTACCACTATAGCCATTAAAAGCGTTTTTAGGTATTTTGGTAGTACAATTACCCGATTGCAAGTCTAAACTTAAATTTATGTTTGCCGATGTATTACTTGCGAAACCATCGGTATCGTTAATATTGGTAGATCGCCCAATTTGTATACTTTGAAGTCCAGATAAATCTCCATCAATACCTTTGTCCATAAGATAGAATCTTCCCTGCACTGTCGCAGGATAAATAACTAAACTTGTTGTTTCTTTATTTACATACACTACACATTTATTCGTAGTTGATGCTTTGATGTTTAGGCTTCTAACAACATGACTTCCTTTTAGTATCTCGTTTTGTTTTGTTTCTTCGATACCTGTTTGCTTATCAACTGAAACCATTGGTACGAAATTCAAGGTGTGAGGTAGTTCCAAACCATTAACGAATGTGCTATTAGCAAGAAACGATTCGGGGTGCGAAATATCACAGTATACTGTAGGAAATGTAATATTTGCAAGCTTTTTACAACCCGACAACACACCCTTACTGGTCGAAATGTTTGCGAGATTAGCAGGGAAAACAAAATCTGTCATATTCTCAAATCCGTTTCCCATAGGTGAAGTGAGGTAGGTAGCTTTTACTTTGAAACAATCTATCTTTGTAGTTGTTTCTTTATCAAAAGCATTGTCAAAGTTAGTTAAATCATCACTCTCAGACACAATAGTTGTATCATGTGTACCCAAAGAATAATTCTTTTTAAATATTGAAATTGTGTTTGTATTACGTCTGACTACTTCGTTGTCATCATAGCGTATCAAACAACGTGACGGTGACATAGATTGAAATTCTACCGTACTATCTGCCGATAATGTATTGGTAACTGTAACTTCATTTCCTGTTATCCATTGAGCTGTCAGTGTTGCATTGTTATTTGGTACAGTGTACACGTCACCATAATTGTATTTATTGCCTTGACTATCCGTCCACGCAAATAATTTATTCTCGTTATACATATCCCCACCTTGTAAAACGACTTGTTTATTAGGGGCTTGGCTGATACTCTTATAAGTGATAGTATTACCGTCTTTGTCCTTGCCACCATTCGTATTGTAAGATATTGCCACTGTATCACTCGAATTTTCACAGTAAATCGAAATACAATCTGTATCAAATGGTAGCCATTGCAGATTAGTGGCTTCAATACTCATTTCAGAAGCCGATAAAGGCATTGTAATAGAGTTTACGATAAATAACTGTTTGTCAAAATTATAATAATCATTGCTAACCCTAACGGTATTATCAACATTCAAATGTGGAGTAATCGGCAGATTATAACTAATACCTGTACTCATGCAAGTATGTTGCAATAACATATATTCGGCTTGTTGCCTACACTTTTCCTCTCCGCTTTCTTCACTTGTATCTCCTAGGGGTATATAATAAGTACCACCGTCCAAACCCTTATAACCAACAGCATTTATATTTACAGGTGATTGTGGGTTTTCATTTTTAGCTGTGTACGAATAAATTTCACCATTTGTATTGTCTGTTGTAACTGTGATAATGTTTACACCGTCATAATTATAAGTATAATTAATATCCGTTTCTGTAATTTCGGTTTCACTCAATTCAAATTGTGGTGACAAATGACGATACCAAGAAGGTAAATTATAGTTGAAAACTCTTTCCATTCTCAATCTACCATTAACATCGTAATAAATGTTAGCACCATACATTTCGGCAATCTTGTCGAAAATCTCACCAAGATAACCGCCCTCATCAACTACAATATCGTCATACAGAGTTACATTATAGAAAATAGGGTCAATAATAGGCTCAACAGGGTCGAGAGGTATATTATTACCCAAATCAAGCATAAGCGTGTCCTTAATTAAAGTCGCAATATTCGTTCCTTTTTTAGAATTAGTTACACTAGCCTGATACTCAACAAGACACATTCTAGCATTTAATGTTCCGTCAAGAAAACCATATTTATCAACACCCTCAACATTTAATCGTCTACCATTAGAGTTTGCTGACTTTGCAACAAAAACACCTTGCGGAAACCAATAAATATTCTCATCAACTTGCAATCCAATAAAGATTTTGAATTTTCGATTGTACCAAAATGGACTATTTTTTTGAGGTATGTATTTGCCACTTCTATCAATAATAGATAAAGAGCAAGACCTACGACAGCCTTGCTCTTTATTAATCGTTATTGAACCATCTGTAGAAGATAAGTCACTTGTTATTTCACCAATAGCACCTTCATAGTGTGATAAAATTTCCATTTTGACATACATTTTTCGCATTGGCTTATGTAACTCGGCAAGATAAGCATTGTCTATTTTACTATAATAATCCATAATACTTTCCTACCTCCTATCTAATAATTATTACATCGTTTATATCTTCAACTTCAATCCAATCATACTTAATATTAGTCAGCCCTAATACACTTGTGCTATCATAAATTCTAGTAGGGTTATCTGAGATATTTATAATCCAAACATCGCCCTTATGAGATTTTAACATAAAATCATTCTTGCCTTTAATAAATTTAGTCCATGCTTTTACTCTGTCAATATTATCGACTATTTGGCCGTCAGGACAATTAATTGTCAAAAGGTCAGCAGAGAAAGAACCACTCTCATAATCTGTTACTGTTCTAGTTGTTTTTGGCTTAATACCTGTTCCTGTGTGTACTGCAAGACCAATATTTGATGTAATATCATTATCGGTCATACCTGTTATAAACTCCCAACACTCAGAAATAGCATAATACTTTTTGTTATATTTTGTACCCAAATCGGTTAAAGAGTATATAAACCAACCGTCCTTGTCTACCGATACTTGCTCTGATTTATATGGTTTGTAATCTCCATAGCAAATATAATATTCATAAGTCTGCTTATTACCAACTGTTGTGTCAAAAAAGCTCTTTGTATTAGTAGTACCAAGAAAAACATAATCTTCTTCATTCACATTACGTCTAAAAATCTTTGCAGTACCACTAAGAGTTGTGTTCCATGACAGCATTGCTATACGATTATTAATTATTAGACAATTAAAGTTGTTTACTAAATTACCTAACTCGTTGCCTTGGAACGATACTCTTTTGCTAAAATGATACATTTTATCGTCGAGTGTCATAATCTCACTAACAACACAATATGAATTTCCTGCTTGCATAGCATAGAAATCATAGTTGAGTCTGAAATTATAAATTGCAGGACTTTCATCAATCAATTTCTGCGTTTCACTATAAACAGTAAATTTTGCACCTTTCACAAACTGAGTGTTTGCAGGGCAATAAATTGTAGCCATTCCTGTAGCAGTATTGTAGTTAGAAATAAAACCATTAATACCCTCGGTAACATGACCCTCTGTTCCACTAGGCTCTACCTCTATAGTAATACACTTATTTACTATATTTTCACCTATATTTTTACCAAGATTAACCTGAGTTGTGTCATTTGTGCTGTCCTGAATAGTTCCGTCATAGACTACATTTGAATTAATTATCTGATACAAATAATACTTATAATATTTCAAGCCAACATGATTAGGGTGCGCATACGTTGTCTCACAATGTATTGGTCTAGTAGAATTGTTTTCATTTACTTCAACCGTGACAGTACAATCAGGGTCATTTCTGCATTTTACATAGTGCGGTTTATCTATGAAGTAATTAGTAAATATCCTAAATTCAGTGCCTACTGTTGGTGCATTTGTAAAAGCAGATTTCAATGTAACCATGCCTGTTTTGTAGTCATACTTTTCAATAAATCTACGTTCTTCACCTATCTCCATGTATGCACCACCAACTAAGTAATTTGAGCCGTCAGCACGTTCATAATAATAAGCGTCTTTCAAATTGCCTATTTCTTTGTTTATGTAAAATGATGTTGAAGAACCTGCTCTCTGAACTTTTCCACGGCAGAAATACATATCATACAAACCAACACCATCTCCATATTGAGTGTCGTCAGCTATGGTTGTAGGGTCTGTTTGGAAAAGAATGTATTGATATTGGTAGTCATGACCGTTCTCAGCAATATCGTTAAAAACTAACTCATTAACACCGACTTTGTCACCATTGTAAAAGGTGTTTATGTCACCACCCTTTGGAAAATAAGAGTGATTAACTTCACCTGTTTTAAGGTTTGTGTACTCGCATAATGCCCAACGCATAGCCGAACCTGCTGTACAATTAAACTGATAACTGAAATGTGGCGCACGATCATATTCACCATTTGTGTCCTTATGTTTATCTATCTTTACAACCTCATCATCAGGAAATACCAATGTAGGAGTCATAATCATTTTTTCTTCACCTCTCTTATTTTCCAAAAGATAAGAGCCACTAAATAATTAATGGCTCTTTATTACTTTTGCATTTATTTAATAATTTTTGCCAACTATTCTATCCAAATCAGCCTGTTGCAGATAAGCGTTCATCTGCTCTAAGAATGTTGTGCCGTCTGTTGTATTGACAGTATCAATCTGGAATACGATAGTCTTATTGTTTGTGTCACTTCTATTTTGAATATTGTTTGGCGAGGACATTTTTGTCCTTACCAAATCTGTTATGCCATTGTAAATCTTATCTGATGCCAAAAACGTACCCAAATGTATACATTTCTGTTTATTCGCTGCTTCATAAAGTCCGATTTTGCCTTAGCTACTTTCGTTTGTATAACTCTCCACAGCATTTAAGGATGCATCAAAATCCCTAAGACTAAAGTCTCTCAATATTTCAGGCTTTAGAATAATTAGCCAAATTAATTGCTGCGTTTAAATCTCTATCAATTATCTCGCCACATTCAGGACAAATATAAGTTCTATCAGAAAGTTTAAGGTCATGTTTAATACAACCACACTTGTGACACGTTTTACTTGACGGATAAAACCTGTCTACTTGTACAAATTCTATATCATTATACTCACACTTATATTTCATCTGTCTGATAAATTCGTAAAACATTTGTTCAGCTATTGCCTTTGATAAATATTTATTTTTCATCATTCCAGACACATTCAAATTTTCCATTACGACTCTTTTAGGAAGAAACGAAATAATCTCATGAGTAGTTTGATGTATATAATTCTTTCTGATATTAGATAATTGATTATAAATTTTGCGTATTTGTTCTTCGGTTTTCAAAATACCATTTGACTTATACCATTTTGTATCATAAACCTTATGTTTATTGTTTGTTTCATACTTTCTGCTAACTTTACGTTGTAGATGTGACAATTTATGTTTCAAGGTCTTCATACGTTTGGATTTATTGATATTTTTGTAAACTTTATGATTTCCGCCATACGCAACAACAGCAAGTTCTTTAACTCCTAAATCAATTCCCACTGAAAAATCGTTTAATTTTTGTGCTTGGTTTTCACACTCCATACCAAATGATAATATCCACTTATTATTTTCAAAGACTATTCGTGGGTTAGTGAATTTACAAGTATTCCTACCTTGTGGCAATTCTTTATCACTTTGATATTTGATTTTCCGACTTTTTCAATATTAACACAATTATTTATAAAATACACAGTTTCACATCTCACAGGAAAAGCATTTTTACATTTATTCTTTTTCTTGAATTTTGGTTTACCACCAATTTTCGTGAAGAAACTTGTATATGCTTTATCCAAATCAATACAAATATTACCGATTGTATGAGCCGATACTTCCTTGAGCCAAGCATATTCTTTCGATTGCTTTAATTCTATAAAAATGCTTCTCATGCCATATTTGTTTAGATACTTTTCGCCATTCTTATAACGATTAAGTTGTTCTGCCAAAGCATGATTCCAAACAAATCTGCTTACATTAACATGTTTCCATAATAACCGTGTCTGAACTTCATTAGGAAATAATCTAACTTTAAAACCTTTTATCATTATTTTTCACCTCACTTTCTATATTACTATTATACCAAGTTGATACCAACTTGTCAATATTAAAATATAGATAATTTGTAAACTATTGATACCAACTTGACAACAATTTATTTATATGGTATAATAAAATTCAAAGGAGATGATTTTATGCCTTCTGGTAAAATTGCTAATACTAATACAAGAACCAACATTACCATTCCAAAAGATTTAAAAGCTAAATTAGAACTTATTGCTACGGAACAAAACCGCAGCTTTAATAATTTGGTAATTACAGTTTTAAAAGATTTTGTTGCTAAGAACCACAAGTAATATTGTGGTTTTTTTGAATAAACAAAAATGTATACATTATAAGAATACATTTTTGGCGTGTTCAACAGAGGTCGTTAATCTCTGTCAGTTCTCTTATGAACTTCTTATATTTTCATACAAGCACAGACTATTTCATCATCTCACATTTTTTTTGTGAGAGCCACTCGTTTCGGGTTACTTAACCCTACTCTCCTTACGGGAGATAGTCGTTGAGCAGTATCCTATTCAGATATATGTTGCGAAAGACCCATTGTTATTCAGTGTTTAGGATTTAACCTTGCACTATCTATACTATTTTTTTTACTTTCGTTACCGTCACGCTTATGCTTATTTCATCATTACGTTGTGGTTAGTATAGCTTTAGGGATTGCTCGCAGTTGATGTGGTGTGGGATAAAGATTATCCGCTCCTTATCACTACATACAGTTCACACTATATGCGGAGTATTGCGGTTGTTAAGTATGCTTGACAATATTTGTTTACATCTGCCTATATTCTTAACAATTATTTGTTGCTCCAATATAATTGACAAGGTTATCTGTATTAGCCACAAGGTTGTATAGCTTTCTGCCTTGCTCTGAATTGAAGATAGTTTCAACTGCATTTGGCTTTCCATGAAGTTGAGCAAGCCCTGTATAATCATCAATACCACCTGAGCGATATGGCTTAATAATGTTAAACTTACTCTTTAAAGCGTTAAGAATAGCTGTTAATGCACCCTTGTTCTTACCAAGCATAGGGTTAGCCAAGAGTTCTGATGAAACCATTTTGCCGTACAGTTCAGATTTTAACTGTTCTGCTTGTGCTTCATCAAGCCCTGTTCCAACAGTTTCACCGTCATATTGAACAAGATACAAGCCATTCGATTTAGCACCCTCAACAGAAATATCAGAATAGTCAAGAGTTTCCCTAGCACGTTTTTTACAATCCTCTAAGAACTTAGTCCTACCTTCCATAGTTTGCATTTCTTTTTCAGAAACGTTTGTCAACTGTTTTATGTAGTCTTTGTTCTTATTCGTAATATCTGTAACATACTTTGATAAAGCTTCTTTTTCTTTCTTGTATGCCTCAATTTCTTTGCTTTTAGCCGTTATCTCTTTTTCAACGCTCTCAATTTCCTTTTCCACCTGATCTGAAAGTTGAGAACGATAAGATTGATATTTGCTTGCAAAGTCATTAAGAATATTTGTGTCTTGCTGTGCTATTTTGTCCGTCCAATTAACACCTAAAATATCTTTGGCAAGCTGTTCATTTTCTGTATTAGTAGAGCTGTTGATAAGGTCTTGCCACTGTTGTTTATACTTATCCCACAATGAAGTTTCCTTATCACGCTGCTTTTCAAGGTCAGATACACGTTTATCAGCACTAGCCTGTTCATATTCCTGCTGTGCCTTGTTTACTTCCTCGGTATTGGTTTCCAAATGCCAACCACTAGCTTCAGAATAAACATTTACCTTTTTCTTTTTAGCATTTTCAAGATTATTTAACTTTTCCTGTAAGTCAATAGTATCTTGTTTTTCTACATTAACGGCTTTAATGGCATCAATTTCAGCATTGTATCTGTCCTCAATAGCTGATTTCTGCTCGTCAATATAAGACTCCACTGTGTTCGCAACAGTTTCGTACTGAGAAATAATATTATCAAGTTGAGTTTTTTGTTCTGCAAGAATATTCTTTTGCTCTTCGAGAACATCTTTCTCGTCCTCGGCTTTATCTATAAGATCATCAAACGTTTCCTCATAAATTTTCTCAATATCGTCTACAGACAGTTTAACTTCAGAAATAGAAGAAGCTACCTCTCCGAGTTTTTCAAGGCTTGAAATAAGACCTTCTACATTAGCCTTATCATTGCCATTCGGCAAACTGTTTGATAGTTCTTTTAATTTGTCTGTTAGTTCTTTAGGGTTTTGTCTTATCAGTTTCTTAACTTCTTCTGTCAGCTTTTCCGTGTTGCCTGAGAACTTAGCTAAGTCAGGATATGATTTAAACAATTCAACTAGATCACTGTCCGAAATACTTCCGTCTTGCAGACTCGTTAAAGTGTCTTTGAGTGATTTTGCTTTATTCTGAACTTCGTCAATATCGTCCGTCCACTCAGAAATATCAAAAGTACCTGTTGTTAATTTTGCAGGTAAAGACTCAAAGAAAGTATTGACATAGCTAATTAAATCCTCATCACCATTAGCCAAGTCAATTAATTTGTCCTTGTATTGCTGAGTTAAATCATAAAGCCTATCAACATCATCAATGTTTTTGGTTTCTACAGCATGACTATAACTTTCAGTAGCTTTCTGAGCTTCATCAAATGCTTTACTAAATTCTTCACTTGTGTTATAGTTTTCAAGTGTTTTCTGAATTTCGTTGTATTTACCAACGGCATTAGAAAGTTTATCATATTCCTCTGTTGTGGTAGCAATTTCTTTTTGCAAATCAGCCAACCACTTGTTACGATTATCGTCTTTTGAAATGTTTGCCCATTTCTCGGATAATTCATCATAAACCTTTTGCATGGTATCAATACGTTCTTGCATTGTACCTGCGAAAAGTAAATTACTATAAGCATTAGTGCTTATACCAACGTTATTATACTTTTTAAGAATTGGTTCAATGTCATTCTTGTAACTGTACCAATCACCATAACCACGAGAGCCGACCTTGTTGATATCAGCATTAGAATTATAGTCACTGAATAGACCGTCTGATACATAGGCTTGCCCTTTGCCACCGTAATCAGTAGTAAAAAGACCCTTGTTAAAAGAGCTTCCCTCTTTTAATTTCTTTTGTGCTAAATCATAGGCTTCTTTAATACTCAGCTTTCTATCTTCATCATCAGGATCAGTAATGTCTGACTTTTGATAAAGTTCACTCTCAGCCTTTTCTTTTTTCCATTCTTTGATTTTCTTAATATTTTCAGACATTTTGCCATTAAGTAAATCAAGGCTCTTAGCTTCATTGCCATACTTATCAATTAAGTTGTCCTGAATAGTATTCAAATCGTCCTTAACAGTTGACAAGTCATCTGTTGTTGCAACCAAAGTTACATAACGATTTACTAATTCATTTACTGACTTGTTTTCTTCATCTAGTTTGTCAATAGAATCAGAGAAACTGCTTGTGAACTGAGCTAAACTTTCTTTTGCATTGTCTGCACCATTGACAATATTATCAAAAAGTGTTATAATACCATCAAGCAAGATAGACAATCCTAGTCCAAAAGCCATATTACCAACAGTTGATAATATCTTCATACCAGCGGCAGCAAGCTTAGAGGAAGTTGCAACACCCTTTAAAGAAGCGGAAAGTATTTCTTCTGATACCGCTGCACCATTAGCACTTCTAGCAACATTGAGAGTTGTTTCAGAGCAACCCTTTAAAGCTATTGACTCGGCTTCAGCGACCGATTTACCCTGTGCTAAAAGATTATTAAACTGACGAATATTCGCTACTTCATTTGCAGGAATTAGAGTTATTTTTTCGGAACTGCCCTTTTTCCAATCAGCAATAGTCTTTCCTAATATGCTAATATTTCTTTCCCCATTGTCATCAATGATTGATTTAAAGACCTAACAATCATATTTTATAGTTTTGAAATAAAAAAGGAGGATATACAATGGAAGAAAACAATATTACAACACAGCAAGAACAAGGACATCTCCCACTTAAAATTGTCTTTGTTCTTATATTAACAGCACTTGGAATAATAATCTTTATTGTCAAAATAATTACAATTTGTTTAGATGATAACAAAGACTACAGCCAAGAAGCCTACACAGCGGCTAAATTCTATGTAAACAAACAGTTAAAAGCCCCTGCCACGGCAGATTATCCAATGTATGATAAAAACTTTATTACACATCATAATGATAGCTATACCGTATCATCTTATGTGGACGCTGAAAATAGTTTTGGCGTTAAGGGTAGATTGTACTATACTGTCACTATGGAACGTGATGGCAAGGATTGGACTAACGTAAATGTTAATTTGAGGGAATAGATAATGAGTATGAGTGTATGAGTGTACGCAAGTGTACAAATGGGCGAAAGTTTATAATGTGTGTTTAGGTATAACAAAAGCTCCGATATTCTCGGAGCTTTATTTATGCTGTATTCTATTTGTTTTTTGCCTTTAATGTTTTTTCAATTTTTAGCACGTCTGGAAATATCAAATGTGAATTTTTATTATGTACTAAAGCAGACACCTTTGTAGCCTTAGACACTATTCTTTTATATGTCATATAATCAATGGCTACTGGTACACCTAAATGTTGATATTCGTCCTTTACATAGTCATCAGTGACAGGACACATATTTTGAATTAAAAACGCTCTTTCTGCACCAAGCACTTCCCCAAAATCAATGGTATCGCATTTCCCATTCTTGTCAATCTTCTTATCATATATTTTTCTATATTTCTCAACTTGCGAAGATATTGGAATAGCCCAATAAATACCGTTATCAGATGTGTTTATACAACAATAGCAAGGGCGACCATGTACTTCACCATCAACAGTTTCATGATTGCTCATAAGCTTATCGTCATTGAAATCTTGATAATATTGATTGTCCAAAAAATAAAAATGTCCAACTTCCATTAATTTATGCCCCTCAAAACAAATAGTCCCGCTCTAGGCGAGACTATATTTGAACTAGACTATTTATTAGTCGCATATCTAGCAGCGACAAACATTTGAACTAGACTATTTATTAGTCGCATATCTAGCAGCGACAAACATTTGAAGTGTTCAATCTCTTGAATCATTTCTTTACTATATTATATGACATTAACGACAAAAAATCAATATACAATATGTACAAAGTTTCAAGCTAAAAATTAGTGAAAATGTCAATAACAAAAGACCCTAGAGAAAATCTAGGGTCTTATTCTATGTCTATTCATTTGCTGCGTTCAGTAACTCGTTGTCACCCTTGCCGTTTTCCATTTTAACCTGATCTGACTCAAGCAAAAACTGAACATAATTTTCAAGAATAATATCAATATCATCTTTATGTAGTTCACCAATTTTTCTTCGGAACTTACTGTTATCCAACGATACGGTTTTGGAAATTCGTGCTACAGACTCATGCTTTAATCCTGCCTCTTGCCAATGAGTAATAGGTACATCATATTTATCGGCTTCTCTCACTTCATGACTTGTCACTTTAATTGACAGTACACACAAAGGTTGCACACTCAATATAATAACAGGTCTATCCTTTGAGATATTTTTATCTTCAAAGGGAAAATTAGCGTACCACAACTCCCATTGTTTCTTCGCCATTTATGTCACTTCCTATCGTCATCGATTTTTGCATAATTATCGTAGATTTTATCATTCCACTCATCATCTTTGTTTATTGTCGGATTGTGCGGTACATTACTCAGTATAAAATCTAAATTGGCTGTAATAAATTGATTAAATTCCTCAACTGACATCTTAGTATTCTGTACATTTATTGTTTTAGCCATAAACCTCACCTCTAAATTTTGAAATAATTTTATACCTTTGTGTATGGTTGTTGATTAAAAATGAAACTTTTATAGTTTAGCCTTCAAGTGATTTCCTAATATCTTCTCCCCATGGCTGTCCGTTAAAAGTCGAATGTTTCATCATCTCTCTTGCCTGTTTTTTTATTTTTGAAATAACTGCTGCGGAGGACTTGGAATTAATAAATTCGTCCGCTTTATCTTCTCTAACAACGAAGGCAAGATTTACAGGTTTACTCATAACTGCCATATCTATCAACTCCTGCTACTTTTTACGTACATTCTTTTTGTTGTTAGTTTCTCCCATGCGGTATCACCTCTATTATATTATAGGGGCAAGCACCTAAAATATGCGTATAACTAATAAATTATGCGTGTAAATAATAAATTATGCGTTTAACGCATATTCCTATTATCAGTATACCCATATTGGGAACTAATGTCAAGCCATATAATGGTTGCATTAACAAACATTATGTAAATATAAATGTAAAATTTTTATTAACGAACAAATTTAGTGTTGACATACACAAATGAATAGTGTAAAATAAAACACTATGCAAAATGATTAATAACAGTTTTATCCCACCCTTACTGTTAAAGGGCAAAACTAAATAAATGAGGGATAATTCATTTTTTGAAACGCTATAGGTGTTACCTATAGTTGGAGTACACCTTTATCTTGCCACAAGATAGTTACCGTCTACTCTCTGAACCTAATCCGTATCTCCCGATAGGGGTTGGCTGCTGACCTGACATTTTTAATAACACTTAGCACCTATTATACTATTATAATAGGCTTTTATCTCAGCATATGTCATCTTTGCTATTGTTTCCGAGTTTCCTCACTCTTATAGTGCCATTGCTATAAGTAGTTGCAAAGCTTTAGCCGTTCCCAGCAATTTGGCAACCTTATTTTAAAACGTGTGTGACCTATGCACATATAGTTTGTGGCTGTGCGTAAGTTGGCATCTTTAACAATTGTTTACCTACGTTTTTGAATGATAATCCTGCCATAACAGCAGGAATAAGTGTTTCTAAAACACCGAATTTACTAATGAGATTATCAAGAACATCAATAATTTGTGTTCCACTGGTGATACCGAATTTAACCAAATCACCATTAATCAGAGTAGCCGACAAATTTTCGATACTTGTCTGAAAACCTTGCACTCTTCCTTGGATAGAATCAAGGTATTTTTCATACTCTGACATAGCAGACCCAGCAGAGCCTATTGAGTCATTAACAATTTTATCCGCTTGACTCATGTTCGTAAGCAATGCAGTAATTGTATTGCCTCTTTGCTTCAATTATATTAAAGTAAGTCGCAAATTTACTTATATGTTATATAACATATCCTATGCTTTCACATAGAGCTTAGACTATTTCTTAATCACGTCATTTATGACAGCAATTATACCTTTTCCATTTAAGGGTTATTCTCCCACTCCATTTGCGATTGAGCCGTACTTCTTTTGTTGCAACTATTCAGGATTTCCACCTTTATTTTATTGTTGCAACCCCATATGGGGAATAGTCGTTGAACTTTTACCCTCGACTTAAACTGTCCTATGATCTAGGATCACGTTAGGGTACTTAGCTGCATGAACAGAGATTGTTACTGTACTTAGGCTTTTGACCTTATACAATCCTTACGTTATTTCTGCTTTCGCACCGTCATAATGTAATTTCTTCATTATTGTGGTGTAAGGCTTTACTCATTACCTGCAATTAAATATATTCTTTATGCACATTTCTGTACATTCAGGTAAACTCTACCTGCGATTTTCTCTATGATAGCGGCTTTTGATGTATCAGTAAGGTCGTTCCAAACATTGGCGATACCTTTCATAATTTCATAGGTACTCTTAAAGTTCTGAGAGTCCTTCATTATGTCAAAGCCACCTGTGCCATTTACGTTAGTAAGAGCTTTAATATCTTCCCTCAGTTTTGAGGTTGATACTGCCATGCCCTCTGTTGACTCGCCTGCATCTTCAAGTTCTGTTTTTGCTCCACGAAGTCGCATTGACAGGACTTTCAAACTATTTCCCGCTTCGGCTGCATCTCCAGTTATTTCTGTAATAGCCGTTCCCATTGCTATTGCTTGGTCTAGTGTATTTCCTGCTACGCTCAGTGAAGATACTGACCTTGACAACATATCACCAATGTCACTTGCTGAAACAGCATACTTGTTTGATATTGCGTTAAACTTATCGACAATATTAATAGATTCATCAACTGTCATGTTATAGCTTTTCATAACTGTTGTTAGGTCTTGTACTGCTGTTGCATTATCTACTTCACCAACAACTGAATAAATACCTGAGTTTGTGGCAAGTGTTTCAGCTTCATCTAAACTATAACCACGTTTGCCCCATTCTGCGGTTTGAGAAATAAGATCAGATAAATCAATTTTTAAATCTTTAGCCTTTTGACCTATGTTATCAAAAAACTCATCGTATTGCTGATTTGTGTTATCAGTAACCTTACGCAATTCTGTCATAGCTGTATCAATATCTACAACATTGTTATAGAACTTAACAGCTTCTCTTGACACACCTGAAATCACAGTAGTTAAACTCATCCAGCTTGTGAACTTTAAAGCATCCTCTTTAATCTTATCAAAAAAGCTTAAACCATTCACACCTGCTGCCTGTGCTTCAGAACTCATTGTCCTAAAACTACGATTGATTTTATCAACATTGGCTTTCAAATCGCTCGCAGTTAAATCACTGGCATTAAGCAACTTTTTGAGTGAAGCTATCATATTATCAGTTTCAACCTGATATGTACCGCCATTAAAAGTATTCTTGCTCATGGCTTTAGTATTAGCCTGTTGCCATGTCTGAATTGTGTATATTAACTTTTTAATGTTCTGTTTTGTGGCTTCTATGCTCTGTTGTGATTTGTTGCTAGAAAAACTAGCTTTATAAGCTACATCAGCCCTCTTTAACTCGTTTGTTAGCTCATTGAGTTTAATACGATATTCATCTAATGCTTTAGGATCACCACCCACATTAGATAAACTTGTTTTTAACTCATTAAACTTTTCTTGAAATTCTCCATTAAAAATAGGCGACTCTTTCCACTTTGTTTCTAAGGTGGTGAGATTTTGCGTAAGTCTAGCTACATTATTTTCTGTTTTAGTAGAGGTAGCTGACGATTTATCGGCAGAACGAGAATTGGCTAATCTAAGCTCTTCCCTACCAATGTTTATTAATTCGTTTTTTTGTCTTTCAAGTTCTTCTGTAATCAGTTTCTTCTTTTTAAGCCGCTTCTCATCATAAGAAACTCTGCTCTCAAGATTTTTAATCTGTCTTTTTAGCTCAACATTTTCTTGCTCGCCAGCATTGACCTGTTGCTTTTTAAGTTTATTAATCTGTTTGATCTCACCAAACATCTTATTGTAATAATGAGCTTGCTGTTGTGCCTCAGAATTATCAGATTTTTCAAGTAACTGTAAACTCTTTATTTCTGTTTCTGCTTTTTTAACCGAAACAACTAACTCACGATATTCCTCAGACCATTGTTTATTGCGTCCAAAATTCTCCTCGGTATCTTTTACCTTAGTTAATTGAGTGTCTAAGCCTTGAATTAAATCCACAATTTCTTGTGGCTGATTTTTCAGCTTAGAAAAGTTATTTGAAATTTCTTGTATTGTGGCAGGCATTTTTGCCAAAGTGTTTTCAGCATTTGTTACTTTATTAAACGAACTTGAAGTAGTATCAAGATTTTGCTTAATCTCGTTTGCAGTAGTCTTGAGAGTGTTAAACAAACTATCAACTTCCGCAACTGAGCCACCTTTACCAAGGTTGTTAATAGCATTATTAACATCTGCGATTTCCTTGGTAAGTCCTGTCTCAATGCCCGAATTTGATGACTTAAACTCGGAAAGAAGTGTTGTGTATTTTGACTTAGCCTTATCAATATCCGCAATCAGCTTTAATATACCCTTTTCAGAACTACTACCCGATAGATAGTCAAATGACCCATTTGTTTCGTTCAGAGCATATTTCAGTTTTTCAACTTGACCTGTTAAGCTTGTAACCTCTGCCGTAATTTGAGTGACTTCACCCGAACTATCTTTAGTCCATGAAAATGTCGGATTGCCAAACTGACTCAAAACTTTTCTTGCATTTTCAATAGTTTTAACAATATCTATCTGTCCGTCTTTATTAAAACCTGCCTTGAAAGTTTCTGCAAGAGTTGTGTCAATATTCTGTATCTCATGCTTTATATTTTTGACAGAGCTAGTTACCTGTTTTTCAGTAACCTTTATACTATTCTGAATAGAGGTCACATTTAAACCACCAATATCTATTTTTAGATTTTTGCTGATTGTAGCAAGTTGAGATTGAATCTTCTTTTGTGTTTTACTCAAGTCCAACCCACCAATGATTTTAGCATGAGCCTTATTATCATTTGCAAGTACATTATTTAATTTAGGTATATCGTCCTTAACTTTACTTATGTCAAGTTCCACAGGAACTCGTATTTTTAAGTCATCTGCCATTTCACTTCACCTCTATTCCTTGTCTTTTTAATCCTTGTCTTAAAGCTACAACGTGATATTTGTTATCACTTAAATCCTCTTTTGTGTTATATACAAATGGTCTAGCAACACCATGATACGTCCAATTTCCAAAATCGTACCCCCAACCAGTTTCAATGATAGGTGCTAATTCTTGACCTACATTATCTGACTTAATCATTTTCCCCTGTACAAAAATATAAGGGTTAGCCATTGTATTGTTTTCAACAACTAAAGTGTCACCTTCGATAGAAGAATTAATATTATTAATATCCATTAAACCACCATTATCATATCGTCTTACATATTCATGTGGTACATAACTATCGTAAACATCTCTTTCAATATGATCTAGCATAACAGTGGTGACAACCTCGGCAACATCTGTAAGCAGAGCGTAATCAATTCTTGCTCTTAGTTCTCGCTCTAGTTCTTTAAGGTTTTTTACAACCATTTATTCCTCACCACGCAACCACTTTACAATAAGCTTTAAATCCTCGTCAGCTTGCTCCTGAGAAACTTTACTATGTGTTTCTATCGTAACTTTATCACCGTTTTTCAAACCAAGACTACAAAGACCTATAATTGATTTACCATTGACCGTTCTATCTGTTGTCAGATTAATCACAGAGGGGCGTACCTGTGTAAAATACACAAACCTATGAATATTCCTAGCATTAGGAACTACCCCAAGTGTTATTTCCTGTTCTGCAAAGAACATATTAGTCACCATCCTTGTTGTTTGAAATTACAATTTTATTTGCCATGTCATTACTGTCTTTCAATGTTTTCAGTACATCATTTAGGCTTTCAGTGTCAAAATCCTTCATAGTATTGTTTGTCTGTTCTATCATTTCTTTTGCCTTGTTTGCAAGCTCTGTCATAGCTATGTTTGCCATGCTCATAACCTTTTCAGCCGCCTTGTATCTAATGTTCATGTCAATACCGCTGTCAATAGCTTTAGTAATTAGGTAATACTGATCGTCATCAATCAATTCCCAATCAATGTTGTGATATTCTCTGTCCAACTCCCCACTATCATAAATCTCCGCAATATCGTCTGATGAGAATGTATATTCTCCGTAAAGAGTAAGCCAATAATATCTACACAAAACATCTTTATATCCTGCACCATACTCAACTGTACCTTTAATTACATTATTTATAAATGCCTGCATTTCCGCAAAACTAAGCTTATTTTTCATTTAGTCCTCCTCTGATTTCTTACGTTTCTTTTCTGCGTTTCTAAGTCTTTTACATTTATCGTAGTCAATCCACCCACCAAATTTTTTAACATAAGTAATCCACTTATATGTAATGTCTGGATAGCAATACCAAAACAATTTACGTTTAAGTATTGCCACTGAGTCTGGCATACCTTTTGTGTCTATAACTTCAGTGACACCATTTTTATAAGTAACCACAAAATCAGCGACATATTTAATTGGCAACACGGTTTTGCCATCGTGAACGAACTTCGGTTGCAGTTCATATGGTTTCTGTAACTCATACGAAATCACTTCACCGCTTTCCACTAAAGGACAAAGTACATCACGATAATATTTCATTTCTAACACTGAGTCAAAAATAATGCCATTATAACTACGTTTTGATTTGTCTTTATCTACATTAAACTTGCTTCTATCTGTCATTTCTACCTCTTTATAAAAAAATAAGGGCGGTCAATACTTATCATAATAACCGCCCTTTCTATTTTATTTAATTTTTTTATTTCTCTTAGCCCTTGTAACAGATTTTATAGGAACATCATCAAAATTGATTATTTCTTTAATATCTCTAGCCACTTCTGGAAGAAACTCAGAAAAATCATAATTCTCATCTATTCCAATGTTGCAGAAACACTGGGCTGCTTCAGCTTTGCTAACGATACCTTCTCGGTATTCTTCAAGGAGCAACTCAATTTGATAGTGTTTAGGACTACAACTATGTTTCATCCAAGTCTGGTATCTCCGACAATGAGGACAATAATTGTATTCCTTTCCACAAATCCAACATTCGACCATTAAGCTACGCCCGGAATAACAAGACTATAGAACTGCTTGTCCTCGGAACAGTAATCTACGGCACAGTCCATAGTAATATTGTATGTGCTGTCAAGGGCTATAGCTGTTTCATAAGAGGACTGCATTTTAGCTGTTGGGAAACGATAGTAAGCATAAATCTTTGTTGACTGATCGCAAATATCAAATCCCTCAACTTCAACATAAAATCTACCTGCTGTTGGATAGTCGTTTGCTGAAGCTGTCATGCCGACACCATCTTCTACAGCGTAATCATACTTGACAAGAACAGTATCTCCCTCTTTTATATCATTTGTATTGAAAGTAACTGTCTTAGTTGTGTCAGTATATGTAACCTTACCTTCTGATATAGCACCTGCTACCTTGAAAACCTTATCAGCCGAACCATCTGTAGAAAGTGTCATTACTGAAATAGAGTTTATATCAGAAGTTTTGTTTTTCAGCACAACTGTGGTCTGCTCACTAGCAATTTTAAACTCCTCAAACGCAGGAGCAATAAGCTTAGATGAAGAACTTGCAATCTTTTTCTCAGCACCATTCATAGCTGCAATAATATTAATATCATAAACAGGTGTAGCAAAAGATACAGTACAACTCTTACCCTTGGTAACAGTAGCAATAGTATTTCCATCGGCATCCTGTTTAGTCTGCTCGTTACCATCTACCTTAATTGAGAAGTCCTGTACCTGATTTGTATACCAATTTACAGTACCATCATTTTTAGTATGAATTGCTCTACTAATCCTCTGCGGAATAAAAGTATTAATATTCATATAATCATTCCTTTCTTTTGTGTAAATAAAAAAACTTAATCAGATAAGCTATCTAAAGCTCCGCATCCAATTAAGTTCTTCTTTTAGTTTTTTATTCTTTGATAAATCTACACACCCACTATATATACCCGAAAATAAATGTGAGGCATTGTCATAAGCTTGTATGCGTTTTACGGTGTCCCAAAAGGCATATAAATTCATATTAAATATTGTTTTGTTTGTGTAATTGCAACCTGCATAATTTACCACTGATGATATAATAGGTAAAAGTGCCGACCCACTAGGATAAAACATTTCCCTACGCTTTGCGCTTTCAATTTCTCTCCTAGCACTATTGATCGCCATGTTTTTCTGTGTTGGATTATCAAGTATTTTTTGATACTGTGGTGTTGGTATATTGGCAAACTTGCGAATACAACCAACCATTTTTGCATGAATTTCTGGCGTAACTAAAATACCATCTTTATTGCAAATGCCTTTAACATCACCGTTGACATATGGTTTCATGCTTTTAAAATCCAAGTTTCCAAATAAAAAGTTGCAAATATTTTCATCAAACACAAGAGATAAGCAAACAAATAAATCCCAATCTGAGATCGTTGTAAAGTCAACACCTAAATCAGTTAGCAATACTATATATGGACTATCCAAATGATGTGCCGTAAAGTCTTGACAAAATGACAGAAATTTCTTTTCACCTATCTCAACAATATCATTCAAAGTTGGGTTATGTATGATAATATCATCTGTAATTCTTATATCGTCTCCACGATATATCTTCAGTTCATCAACCACTCGTTGTACCACCACACATATCATTACTAAGGTCTTGTCCTTGGAATATCATTTCCCTAACCTTGTAAACAGGTGAAAGATTATATTCTGTATTAGAAACTAAACTTAGCAATCCATATCCCCAACCATCAGTGCCATTTAGCAACTTGTCAATTAAAGTTGACAAATAATCAAGTCTCGTTGCCGAGATACCTGCTTTATTTAACCTCATTTTGTCTTGGTGGCAAATTAATTTAATTGTCATATGAGGGTGTTCCCATACTTGTCTAAATAACATTTTAGGAACGGAAACCTCAACAGTAATATACAGTTCAACATTCGTCTGTGTTTTCGGAATATAACCATATGGGAATATATTTGTGTAAACAATATTTTCTAAATCTTCTTCCGATTTTTCAAACAGCTCCATAATATTATCTTGTGATAACATCATAGAAATAGCCTTAGACTTCCACTGCGGTATAGCAGAACTATTTGGCATTTTACACACCCCCCACTATATTAATTAATAACTCAGACGAAACATCATCAACTACACAAACCAATTTAAAAGAGCTACCAATTAAAGCACTATTGTTTAAACACTTTATCTTTACCTTATTTTCGTTTACTGTTATAATAACGAAATCTTTTTGTTTATCAAGTAATTTTGAAGACCAAATAACACTCTTATCTGTTTTTGCAGTAAATGTTTTCACTGTACCACCACAACGAATTTCTGCATTGCCACTGTAAGATATTTCAACAGGTTTGGTTGCATTATTGGGCTTAAAGTAATCACATAGCATAAGGTCAATTCTATCTGTCTGCGGATTATATTGACTCTCTGACAAGATAATGTGCATACATCTGCTATTTCCAAAAGAGAAGCTGACAGTATCAGGTCTAGTAATTCTATAAGGTGTAGGCTCTTTGTCATTATAGTCAATGAAAAAACGCTTATCATGAGGAAAATATTTCGTTTCCTCGTCAAGCGAAATGTACATCATTAACTGATCGTAACCAATGGTAATTACTTTTGTCTCATTTGTACCCGAATTATACTGTGAAGCATTTTGAATATTACACGGCTTATAATGAACTATGCCGTTTTCGTCTTGCCACTTAATAACGTAATTACACAAGTACAAAATAGATTTTTCATACAGCTTGTTGTTTGTAGGCTCGGTCAATATTAGCCAAATCTTATTATCGTATTTAATATACTTATAGTCAGATATCGTACTAATATAAGTCAAAACCTGTCTTTGCCAAGCTTGTGTTGGCGTGTCAGGTATTTCATTCTGAATTATGCCCTTTGTAGCAAATTCATTTTCAAAATTCTCACCATTAAACACTCCACTGCACAGAATAATATCATCTTCAATAACGCTATCCTCTAAAACGTCATTGAATGACATTTCGCTATCAAACATCAAATCTGGTTTTTCAGAACCTTCCGTATAATATGGTTGCTGAATTAAGTACCATTCTTTACTCATTCAACCACCTCAATTATACGCAGTGTCTTTAAGTTGCTCATAAAGGTCAACTATTTTAAAGTTTACCCAATCAATCTCAACTTTAGCTTGTCTTTTGTCACCCTCTGAGTTGTTTATTGATAAATCCTTAGAAACTATGTTGCTACGTTTGACAATTTTGCTATATTGTCTTTCACAATAAAATCTCTTTATTGTATAGCCCAATATATTAACAACTATCTGATTTAAAACAATATCGTTTCCGTCAATATCAGTAAATATTTTTTTCTCATTATTAAAGTAAAGCTGACTAATTTGAGTTGAAAACTCGCCACAAGCCATTTTAAACCACTGAAAAACAAGGTCGTCACTTAACGCAACCCTTTCAAGAAATGTGGACTCAAAAACAGCGACCACATCTTCATAGGTAGTAGCCATTTTAACCACACCCTTTCTTAAAACTTATAGCCTGAAATATTTTCTATTTCATTACGCTTATAAACTGCCACATTGTCAATTCCAACTTCTTTGGCAAGTGGAATAATCATTTTTTTATCGCCTTCAGTAACTACAAGTCTTGAGAGTTCAGCCATAAAATCAGCCTTATTGCTAATGCTAAGAAGCGCCTTTACACTGTTAATATCAAGAATAACAGGATCATTATTATCACTCTCGTCAAGTGAAAAAACGTATCTTCTTATATCCTCGTCAAGAATTTTCAGATAAGCGTTATTGCCAAAGCCGTCAGTACCACAGAACATTCCATTACCTTCCTGTATCTGAGCCATAACCTCTCCAACATTAAGCTGTGCAAATTTCTTTGCATTTGGTGGAATAGTAATATCTCTTTGTGTTTCCACAGCCCTAAAACCCAATTCCCAATTACGAGTGTTTTCCAAAAATACTCTATCGGTAAGCTGAATTTCCCTTTTGGACTTTACTTCTGTAATATCGTTATTAATTGTGGCAGTAGTTGTATTTTTTCTTACATTTGCCAAATTTTTAATCTTCCTTTCAAATATAATAATAATGTGGCAAGAGCTTACACCCTCGCCACATCAATAATTATTATGTAATTAACCCTGCTTTGTAAGCAGACCAATTTCAAATTCTCTACCCTTTACAACGTCAGCACCAAGCTCCATATCGAAACGTGTCTTTACTGTACCTGTCTCAACATCATTGCCTGTCATAGTTGTAATACCGCCACGTCTGAAGATATTTACTGGAGAATTTGCGCCCTGTGCAATAAACCACAGATCATTTGGATTGTAGTATGTGTCAAAACCTGACTTGTCAGCAAGTGGCTTTGTGAAGTTATATGGGTTCTCAAGTTCAATAAGAGCTGAACCCTTATAAAAACCATTAAGACCTGTTCTAGCAATCTCATCTACCTGTGTAGCATTGAAGAATGGAATTGATGTAGAGCCAACTGTCTTATAACCGTTCCAATCGCAGATACCAGAAATAAGTGAGAAGTCACCTGCAATACCAACCTTGCCAAGCTTTCTAACCTTATTTACCATACCATCAACCTGTGTCTGAGTTGGAGCAGAGTCGTACTCACCATAGAACTTTACATATTCAGTATTATTCTTCAGTGCAGACTTGATAACATCAAATACATAAGCAACACCCTTGTTGTTCATGTCGGTCTGTACCTGTGCCATTTCCTCTGCTACAGTACCACCAAAATTACCAGAAGCAAGCTCACGATAATCAATAGCCATACCAGAAGATATTGTCTGAGTTACGATTGGGTACTCTACCCACTTTCTACCTGCAAAACTTACATCAGAACCAGAAGCCTGAAGCCTAGCATCAAGACCCTCATAAGAATAAGTCTTAACTCTTGGCTGCTCATCATAGCCAATCTCACGATAGTTACCAAGGAAATTAAATACCTTCGTTGCCTCAAGAAGTCTTGGCTGTATAATATATTTTACAATAGTATTAATCTCTGCAACTGCTCTGCTATCGCCTGCAAGTGCCTGCTCACCAAGCTTTGAAATTCTTGAACGTACTGCGTCTACCTTCTGACCGTACTTTGATGTATCTTTGCCTGCAAAAAGAGCAGAACAAATCTCAACTACTTCGTTGAAAGCCTTTGCGTTCTTGACAGCAACCTCAGACTTATTCAGATTATTAAGTTCAAAAGAAGTATTAACCATTATTAAAACACCGTCCTTTATTTTACATTCATTAATTAAGCGTGTACAACGACTCTAAGTCCGTTACCGCCAAAACTTGTCTTTTCCACAACTTCAAGATACTCTGCATAATCAGAAACATCAGCACTCTTAGCCCACTTGCCATCAGTACCAACGACAAGCTTGTCACCTACTGCGAGTGTATTATAAGCTGTTGTTACAACTGTATCGTCCATATCAAAAAGATGTCCTGCAAGAGAAGCAAGAGTAAAAATGCGTGGAAACTCACCAACCTCAATTCTATAATCATTTGGTGTGAGTGTCTCAGGCTTATCAATTCTGTTCATTACAACTGCAAGACCAGCCTGCTTTGCTGTTGTTGCAGTTGGCAGAGCAACAGCCTTTGTTTTAAGATCATATGTAACAGCCATGCCGTTCTCAAGAACAACAGGTGTCTTGAGATAGCCAAAATTCTGCGCTACCTTGAAATCACCAATATTTGCAAATTTAATCATTTAAAATTCCTCCAATCGTATTTTTTATACAAACAGATTATCAATATCGAGTTTATCATTCTTATCGTCATCGTTGTCGGTATCTACGCAACCAAATATGTCAGCGGCAAAATTGTTCTGAGAATTAATCTCAACAGCCATTGCCTTTTCCTTCTTCTTTATCTCAGCGCCAATGCAAGCGTTGATTTCTGTAACAATATCGTTTACCTCGATACCACAACCCATAGGATCTGCGTTAAACTTGTCAAGCTTATCCTTTGCCATGTTCTTTTCATCATCTGAAAAATCTCCAAGAGCTGAATTGAGTTCTGCAATCTTTGCAGACTTTTTAAGTTCATTCAATTCTGCTTTCATTGTTTCAACGAGTCCGTTAAGTTCATTAATCTTCTCGTCTTTCTGACAAGCATTTGTTTCGGCTGTTGCCTTTTCATCTGTAAGAGTTGCTATCTCGGCATCTTTTGTAGAAATAATCTCATTCATTTCAGCAATCTTACTCTCATAATCTGCATTTTTAGTATTGAGTTCAGTAATCTTATTCTCAACAGCAGAAATAATCTGATTAAGTGTCTTTTCGTCCACTTTCTCGTCCTCCTTTATCTTTTGATTTAGTTCTATCAGTATTGCACTATCGTCACTAGGCTCGACAGTTAAAATGCAATATCCACTATAGTCATAAACTTTTGGCACTCTACCTTTTTCGACAGGCTCTCCGTCATACACTATTTTATTTTTGCCCTTACCAACAAATTCAACAGAACCATATATTGTATCACCATCATTAATTTTGTTTTCAAGCCATTCAACAAAATGTGGATAACGTTGCTGATTAATATAACCCTCGGCAATAAGAACTTTATGTTTCTCACCATTAATCTGAATATCTTCAATAGACCAACCATCAGCAGAACCTACTTGAACAGAGTTTTCAAATAATGGCATATTGCCGTCTTGACCTGTCATTCCATGATCGTATGGAATATCTTTTTCACTATCCAAAAATGTTGCACAAATAGGCATACCAATAATACTATCTGCGTTATCTCTAACATATTGCTCATTGTAACTAATACCATTTTTGTTATAGTGATTACGGTCTTGATGAATTTCGTGTAGTACCAACTTTACACGTCTGCGACCGTCCGACCTCTTTGCTTCGCTTATTTCACAATGAAACACTAACTTTCACCTCTTTTCTGACATAAAATAAACCTAGTCACTAAACGCAACTTAGGTTTTAGTTTGTTGTTGAAGGTTTTGGTTGAGCGTTTCCATTTAGATTTTCGCTCATTATGCTATTTTCGTTTGTCTTTTCAGCTACCTTACTTCTACCACCATTTGAGTAGTCTGCGTCACTTGGGTCGCTATCTTTGCTGCTCATGGTATAACTCGTCTTATGCGTTGGATATTTATTTTCCCAATCATTGTCAAGTTCATAATCCATAAGTGACAAGTATACATCGCTATCCCAACCAGTGCTTGCAATCCAAGCTGTTAAAGACCCCTTACCTCTAGCATAAAGGTCGGTCATATATTTAACCTGTTTATCTCTATTTACAAAAGTAACAGGTAAAATAGCACACTCCATATAAAGCTTTTTATCCTTAATGATATTGGCGTTAATACATTTATTTAATTCCATAACAAACATATTTATCCAATCATATACATTTCCTGCGACCAACTCCAAATTCAGTGTTGCAACAGCATAGTTTCCTGTACTATTACCGTCAAGGACACTACTAGCAATACCCAAATCGGCAGGCACTTTCGATTTATTGGCATTTTCATTCTTTTCATCAAAAATAGAAGTGTCAACTTTTATATCATTTAATTTTGTACCTGCGGCAAGCGAGAAAAATGACTTGCCATATTTATTTTGTCTTTTAGTAATAGCATCTTTAACTACCTTATGTTGGTTTTTCTGCTGGCTTTCCGTCAAAGTGCAACGTCCGTCTTTTGCTTCAGGAAATGTTTGATATATAATTTGATTGTTCAACTGATCTAATACATTTCGCTTTGTAGAAGTGAAATAATCTGCGTACAATACATCGTCCAACGCACAAATCATTAGTGGAACACCATAAGGATTAATAGCCTTACAGTTAATTTTTGTCACCATTGTATTATCATTATTTAAAACTTTCCATGGCTTAATATTATTGTGAGTTGAATGTTTACTATACGCTTCTCGAATTTCTCTTGGGAAAGCCTGTAGTTTTCTTCTTTTGTCGTCTTCTGCCATACCGTCAAAGTATCTTAAATCAAAAGCAACAATAGGTGAACCATTCTTTCTGCCAACTATACGACAATAGTCAACAGGCAGATTAATAATGGCACATTTAATCCCCAATTCATTAATCTCTACAATGTTTAAAGTATCAATATCATCAAGATACTTGTCAGCAAATACGGACTTTGTAATCTCAAAGTATTTAAAGTCCATTCCCTCAATCATATCGTTAAACAAATTATCTCGAATGACTTCCTTATATCTTATTGTGTCAAGAGTTTGTTGCATTAGCTGTCTTGCGTTTTCAAATTTCTTCTTGCGTTTAGTCTTTGACTTTGAATAAACCACCTTATCCAAGGTGAACATGGTTTTAAGATAGTTGATAGAAGTCATAACAGAGCCATTTTCATAGTACGCCCACCGACAAATTTTGCGAATATTTTTTATATGTATTTGCGGATTATGAGCAAATTTCTTAATATCCTCAATATTGATAGGTAAATCTTCAATACAATCTTCAAAAAAAGATTTCATTTCATAAAAAGCATTTGACTCATAGGAACGCTCTTGTGTATTTGACATGGAGTTAGTTTCTGAAACACTTTCTGTTTTATCCCGATTGTTTTCAATAACATTTTCAGTATTCTCTACAATGTTCTCAGGCATAGCTTCACCTCACTTTCGTTTGTGTTTACATTAGTTGAATAAACAACAATAATCGTATTCATCGTTATTTATGTCTTGGGCATATTTATTAACGTACCACAACACATAGATCAATGCCGAAACTCTATCCTTATTTACTTTTTTTACAACTTGTTCAATAGTAATATTGCCGTTATTAAGATGTTTCATCTTTAAATTCGCAGCTTCTTCAATAAAAGCATCTGTCTCAATAAAAGGTCTAACTTTCTCGTCAAAACTGTCCCATTCATTATCGGTAAAATCATTATCTTGTCTTTTTTCAAGTAATCTAAGTTTGCCACTATCCACCATATCTATAAAAGTGCTTACAATTTCATTTTGCCAAGTCTGAGCTTTCATATTGTAAAGTATTTGTGGCGAATTAGGAACTTCTGGAACATTATCGTCATTAATAGTGTCCCAACAGCCCAAGTCCTTACCTGTAGAATTGTCAATCGTGTCTTTTAAAAGTTCATCAGCCAATCCAACACCAAGTCCATTAGCATCTAACACAACTACTTTAGCCATATAAAGTTTTTGAACTTTTTTGATAATAGCAGCTTGGGCATTAAAATTAAGTACGTTAGGAATATTAATAATATTCACCACATCAATGTAAATAATTCTCCCTTTATCCTTACTTCTAATTACACGCACTACAGCAATAGAAGATTGGTTATTAGAAGTTTTTTGGCTTCTTGCTACGTCAACTCCCATATAATATTCTTGTTCTGGATCTGAATTTTGTAAAACCGCTTCCGTTAGAGTACGGCAATTCATTAGTTTGTTAATATTAACCAACGCACCGTCAGCACAGCCGACCCATTCTTGTTCATAGTTCTGAGCAAAGGCTACGACAGAAGAATTTTTCTTCTTTGAAAGTATTTTACTTTTATTACTTCCCCTACCATACCAACACGGAAGTTGCCAGTTACTTCCCAAAACTATTTTTCCCTTTAGATTTTCCATATCATCTAACATTGAAATACTACGCTGATATTCGTCTGAACCCCTAAATCCTGCCGTTGTAAAAAAATGAATTTGCTGATTAAGTTCCATTGGGTCTACTATCGCAAGCCTACCAACCGTAAGTCTTGGAACTTCAACTACAGGCTCAAGGGCATCTTGAAACAGTACATTATTCAGCAATGCAGATTCCTCTATTTTCAACCTTCTACGTCTTTGACCCTTTGTGCTTTGAGCGTTTGCAATAGCATCTATGGTTGCATCATTTTTGAACTCAATATAAGCATTTCCCTTTGAAAACCTAGCTTCTCTTATTTCGTCCTTTAAAAGTGGATATAATTTTACAATTTCATTCCACTTTGATTTCAATAAATCTGCCGCATTTTCTTTAGTCTGTGCAGAAAGAGCCAATTCAATATTCGGAAACAACATTGCTACTACAACCATAGCAAGTACCTCGTTGAATGTTTTGGCGTATCCACGGCTAAATGTTCCATACATACTCATAAATCTAACGTCACAACGTAAAAATATACGTTGGTCTAAATGTAAATTTAATCCACCTGTTTCAGGTTTCATTAAGTCGAGTAATAAATCAGGATACCACTTAGCCCAACTTATAAAAGTATAATAATTGTGTAGATTTTTACCAAATATACTGTCACTGTTTTTTTCAAATTCTTTTATTCTTTGCCAATTCATTATTTGTCACCATTCTCATAATCTTTTGGCAGTTTAATAAATGTTTCAACCGCACTTCTATTTTTTTCTGAGGTATCATCAGCAAAAATTCCATAAGGGTCTCCATACTGAGAAATATAATCATTTTTCATATCATCGTAAAATTGGTATACTTCCTTATAGTCGCACTTGGGTAATCCTTTTAGCTTTCTAGCATAATTGATATAACACCATATTATAAAATCAGGAGCATCGTTAGGTTGGTACTTAAATTTAGGCAATATTTCAACAATATCAACCGCCTGCTCACAAGCTTTTGATATTTCCGAAATGCAAGTTACTCCGCCCTGTAAATCAGCCTGTGTTAATTGTTTTGGAGTCAATTTTGCCTTATCTGCCGCATCTTGGGCGGCTCGATTCCATTTGTCAGCACTACTTACGTCTCCTGCTGCTGTAGCTTCTTCCTCTTTTACCTTGAAACGTACATAAGTTGCCAAAGCTTCCTCATGCAAGTTTGTTTGAATTGAATAATTTTCTTTCAATTTATCAAACTTTTTTTTCATTTTTCGGTATTGCGACTTTGTATATCCTTCACCGAATAAATCTGTAATATCGTTTGTAACAACAAAATCGTCAACCATGTTTACATATACTTCTTCGTTTCGAGGAAGTATATTGCGTTTCTCTGTTGTAGTCACTGCCTCAGTAACAGACTTGCCTTGATTAAACAAGTTCATAGAATCCAAGAAAGATAATTTTGTGTACTGTGGTAATGTTGACACATTTTTAAAATAACAGCCTATAATATCTGTTCTACCCTTACCCAATTCCAAGGATCTTCTTACTTCACTCATTGCAGAGTCAAGGGCTTCTGGTATGTATGGTTTATCCATTAACATTAATTTTTTTTGAAACGCCTCTATATTTAAACTGCCGTCAGGATTATAAGAACCTTTTTTAACACAAGACTTACATACATTTACCGTTTTACCATCAGTTGATATATTACTATTTCTAGTAGTGTAAAATTGTGATAGTGGCTTTTCCTTGCCACATTCTGTGCATATTTTTGTACCAACAGGGGTTTTAACCTTTTTTTTAATTGGCAACTAAGCCACCTCCCTTTTATTCTCTTGCTTCCCTTGCAAAAGTAAGGCAATATAAAAGCACTCCAATTTTCAATCAGAGTGCTTAATCGCTCAAAAATCAAATTTATCCTTATTCTGACTAATTTTCTTTTTATCAACCCTAATATAAAATTTTCTCGTTACGTCAGTTCCACTATGGTTAAGCAATGCCGAAACATCTTCTAGTGACATACCTGCATTTTTATATAGCGTAGCTCCCGAATGGCGAAAATCATGAGCGTGTAACGTTGGAACATTAATCATTTCACCAATAATATGACACCAAGAATTTAATGTACCATTAGTTACCTTATCAAACTTTCCGTCTGTATAAGAAACAAAAACATATCCATTGTCAATAATATTATTTGTCTTGCGGTACTCAAGTAAACCTAACAGCAGTTCTTTAACTTCTTCCGAAAAATAGAGAGTTACAACGTAGCCTTCTTTTTCAACTACATCATTGACAACCCTATTGTCAAAATCAATTTGTTCCCACTTAGTATTCGCAACCGCATTAACCCTAGCCATTGTAGACAATGAAAATAGAGCATAACACTGATATTGTAAAGCCCTATGTTTCTTATGATGTGTGTCAGCGTTTTCTACTAAGTTTTGCAAGGCAATTCTTAATTCCTGTACCTGTTCAACAGTTAGAAATGTCTGAGTAATAACATCTGTATCTTTCTTAGGTCTATCCATAAATTCCATTGGGTTTTCTGTAATTAACTTCTTCTTACGCAGAAATTTATAAAAAGCTGAAATTGAAGCCATACGCCTTTTCATACGTCTTGAATTATTACCCTCAGTTTTACAAAAATATAAAAATTCAGTTATATCATCTTCCGTCAGATCAACAATACTTTGATTGCCCTGATTTTTATATATGTATATCCACCAAGACTCTAAATCATTTTGATAGCCTGCGATAGTCTTTTCGGAGAGTTCTCTAAGTGACATATCAATTTTATATTTATTCCATAGTTTCATTGTCTCGGAATTAATTTTTGAAAGTATTTCGTCATCATGTATTTGAATACGCTTGCTTTTCTTAGCCATTTTAAACTCTCCTTTCTTCTAATATCAAGCTTTCTTTAGAGTGTCGCTTTTAGCACTTGTTCTTCAAATGGGATTTCTTTAGAGTATTACCCTCACACTTAATCTTCTTTATTTCGCCCATAAGGGCTTGAATTTTGTTTTTAGAGTAATACAAAATTCTCAAAACCATAACTCAAAATACCCCTCACTGGGACACATTGTTAAGAGGTGCGTGAGGTTGAATTGCTTTGTAGTTAAAACTAAGGATAGTCAACAAAACTTTGTCAACTATCCGTGCAAAAATCTCGTCAGATTTTTTCATTTAAAAGACTCAACGTGGTACGCATTTTTAAGAGGCGTGTTGAGTTCTGTTTTTGGCTGTCAGAGTGAGACTCGAACTCACAACCTCCGCATTAACAGTGCATTGCTCTACCGATTGAGCTATCCGACAATATGCAGGATAACGCTTGCTATCCTGCAAAATATAATAAAAGGAGTTGTATTTAACTACAAATTATTCGCTAATTGTAAAACCAAAATAAAGCTTTGGGACATAATCTTCTTCAGTAAAATCCTTGCCGACAAAATCTCGCTGAACGAAAACAATACTCTCATCACCAACAATTGTTGGCTTATCGTCACGTCTTGCTCTTTCACAGAACAACTCATTTTCAAAAGTTGAAACAACAAATTCGCCACCATATCCGTTCCACTCAGGCGGATCAAGAGAAATGGAATTAATTTTAGTTTTATCGTCAAATGATAAAAATTTCTTGATAATCTTACAAGCCAACTTGTAATCACATAAAACACTAAAGCCCTCATTTTCCAGATATACATCTATAATATCCTGCATGAAAGTATCAAAATCGTTATAACTCTTTTTAATCATCATAGTATTCACCTACTTTACTTTTATATCATAGTTGGCAATCTTGCCAAATTCATTATCAAATATAAACAGGCTTGCACCTGTGTCAGAAGTCTTACCTAAGGACATAGCATAGTCATCAGTACCTACCATAGAGCGTATTGTAAGCACCTCTGAATGTTTTGCATTTTCCTTTGAGGTCTGATGATGTACATGACCTGCCAAAACATAATCAATGTTTGTATTGTACGCTCTTGAAAAAGAACTTGTGCAATTCTGTAAATCCTTTACTTCGCCATGACAACCAAGCACGTTATAACCCTCGACATCGCTAAAGCAAAAGCCTGTTTCATTCTCAATTATGTTTACATTTCGATTATATTTAAGTCTTTCCCTGATGAAAGCAATAATCACCTTTGCCATGTTTTCATCGGGGAAACTGTTCTTAGGCTGTCCGAGAAGTCTAAGTTGTGAATGATTGCTGTCCTTAACCATTTGGAAATTCACTTTCACATATTGCGAAAGATCATTGAGCCAATTAGCAAGAAATTCAGCATACTTTATTGCCGAATCTATGACACCATATCTAAGGTGCATAAGCTGAGAATTTAGTCTGAGAAGTCCTGATATACTGTCTCCAAGTTCCCAAACATTAATTTCTGCCAAGTCCTCTTTAGCAATAATGTCAACAACTTTTTCAAGCATATTCCACATTCTGCGTTCAAATATCTCTGGAGAATATTCATTTATTACGTTGCCAAATAGATCTTTTATGCAAAACTCTATGCCAAAGTGACAATCAGTAAATGCCAATATCGCAGATTTGCTATTATTTACTCCCGACAAATAATCAGGAACTATAATAGGGTCTATATCAGAAATTGCATTGACTATTTTTTCAGTTATCAATTCATCTCGTGCATTTTCTCTAAGCCACCTATTATTCTCCAACTTCTCTGTTTGAAGTTTGTATCGCTCTTTCTTTAATTCACGAATTTGGTCTTGAATTTCATTAAGGGTGTTTTCTGTATCTGCAAAAGTTTTCTGATTTGCATTGAACATTTTCTCAAAGCATTGGAATTTCTTACGATAAGTTGACTCGCCAAAATCAGCGTCAAGTAATTCGTTTAAAATATCTCTAACATCATTCCAAGTACCTATTTTTTCTTTGTCCTTACAAATCCTAAATATAAGCTCGTCATCAGACTCGCCTTCAAATCTTTTGTATGTAGAAATTTTAAATTCCTCCCACTATGCAATTTCATCTGTCTGGTTTACAGACAGTTTTACTTCCTGCCCGTTGAAATCTGACATAAGTTCCGCAAGGGCAATTTCACCCTCAATATCTTCAACACTAAATGTTATTTTTCCGTTTTCTATGTTTACAATGCCCTGTACCGACAGAACATTCTTTTTTGTTATTTTAGCCATTTCTTTTAATCCTCCAATTCGTCAGCCCAAGTTGATACCCAACCTCTATGATTAGTATGCAACTCGCAAATCTGACAATGTTCTTTTCCTGAAAAATGATTTAGATATTTCTCAAATCCACTTGCCTTATGATTAAGTAAATCAATCTGTCCTGTATGTCCTATGCAAATTGTCTTGCAGTTTTCACCTATTCTTGTTAAAGTCTTTTTAAGATTATCAAAAGTTGCGTTCTGAGACTCGTCAATTATAATAACTGCGTCCTTAAAGTTTACGCCTCTAAGGTAAACGTCCGTAAGAGGTTTAATATAACCTTCTTCATACTTCTCAGAAACAAGGCTATTGGTACATACAGCCGTAAATGGGTTTATACCAAGTGTCTGTAGTGCATTATAGAGTGGTTCATAGTAAACTTCACTCTTTGAAGTTACATCACCGGGTAGAAAGCCTAATCTACCTTCTGCACAAGGCGAAACAATATAAATAATCTTTGAGAACATTTGATACTGCACAAGTAAATTTGCTATACCAACGGCAATGGTAGTTTTGCCACTTCCACTTTTGGAATTACAGAAAATAATATCATTGTCCTTGTTCCAAATTGCATTGGCAAATTCTTCTTGTTCTTTATCTAATTGTAGACTATAAAACAGATCACCGTCAATTTTTTCAGGTGGGTTATCATACGAGGTTATTGTATTATTATTTTTCTTGCCCATAACAACACCGCCTAATTAATTTCATCAAACGATGTAACGATCTTATCGACCACCTTGTATTTCACAAGTTCATCACGAGATAAATACCAATCTTTATTTCTATTTTTGTTAAAAGTCTTTTCGTCAATGTCCGTCCTTGCGAGAATATATGACTTCATACCCTCAAGCTGTTTCTTATAATTTTTCTGAGCTTCCTCAATTTCAGCAGCACTACCCTGAAAAGCAGCAGAGCCTTGATGGACGAGCATTTGACAATGTTCAAACGCATATCTACGCTTACCGGCAAGAAAAATAAGAAAGCCTGCACTCATAGCAACACCCATTCCAATAGTAACGATAGGAATACGACTACTCTGTATCAGGTCACAAAAATAATTTGCCTGTTCTATATCTCCACCATAACTATGAATGAAAATAAAGATTGGCTTTGGATTTTCATTTTCTCTTTCTTCCATGTTCATCTGAATAATAACTTTGCTTAATTCAATGAGATTATAAAACTCGTCTACTTCATAATCAATAAAAAATGTTCTGTTTTCTCTCGATTTCCAATAGTTGTACTCTTCAGGCGTAGGGTACTTTCTCTTATCCAAACTATCTACAATGGAGATTGGAAGTTCTTCTGTTACTGTCATAAAAAATAAATTCCTTTTCTAAATAAGTTAGTGGGATATACCCACCCTTACAGACGTACTGTAAGATATTTTTTAATCAGCTCTGTACTTGGCAAGCAGATTAACAACCGCAGATGTTTCCTCTGAATATCTCTTACCACGATTAGAGCCATTGTTTTTCAGACGGCACGTTTTGAAAATCTTAACGTTCTTAATGTTCTGACGAAGATAATCCGCCTCGTCCTTTGTGACGAAAATCATGTGTAAAATAACCACCTTTTCAATTTTAATTTTGTACACAATGCCCATTGAATATTGACTTTGTGTGTGATATAATATATAATGGATAAGTATGTTTATTATCTATATCCATAATAAGAAATAACACCGTAAAATAAAAACACCTCGCAAACCCTTTGTTATTGGGCACTTACGAGGTGTTTGGCTATTTTTTATTTAAAACGAACTGGTCTTTTCTCGATAGTTTTTATTTATCCTGCTTCTTTCCTTTTTATAACATTCTTCACATCTAATTTTTCGACTTTGACTATCAACCACAAACTCTTTACCACAATCACAGCAGGTTAAGACCTTGGTTTTAATTTTTTGATAACCTTTACAATTTTTACAGTACAACTGACTATTTGATCTCTTATAAAATAGCCTTCCACAATTTTTGCAACGTACATATTTTTTACCTCTATACAGCATATATTCTTTGCCGAGTTCTCTCATGTCGGTAATTTTTAGCACTATTGGAGAATTATCATCAATAAACTTTACTTTAAGATTTGTATTTCCGACAGCAAATGCTGGTTGTAACATTCCTGCTTTAACCAACTTATGTATCATCATTTCTTTTTCATATTTAGTTTTATTAACACTAGACAGAGAAAATAACATCTTGTGACTAGCACAAACCCAATTATTATTCCTTGCGTTAAGAATGTTTCTATATTTAGCAAGGCACAATGCCGTAAAAGCTATTCTCTCAACTGGTGGGCTTTTAAGCCTTGCTATATCTTCAAGTTCATTTTGTGTTATGCCGATGTACTCAATATTAATTGGCGGGTTATTACGTGTTCTGTCAACTTGTCTTTCAACGCTTTTCTCCCAATCAGAAGGTCTGTAATTTATACCTGTCGATTTGATAAAATCAGTTAGTACAGTAATTATTTTAGATTTTTTATACTTCATTTCATATCGGTAATATTTAGCCAACAAAAACAATGATTGTGACGGTTTTACACCTAAATCTTTACTTTCAATTATTCTTTCTGCCTCGGCAATTTCATTTAAGAATATATCCATTTACACACCAACCTTTCTTGTGGCTTTTCTATATTTTGTTCCACCATAATCAATATCTCCAGTTTCATCGGGTACATAATAAGTCATCTGCCAATCATTTAATCTTAAAAGATTTTCAACAATAGTGTCACCGCAAATATCCCATACAAATTTCTTAGATTTCTCTGTTTTATAGCATATATCAAGCAATATATCACACAACACAAATTCATCTGTGCAAATCTCAGAACATAACTTACGATAATTTTCTGTCATTATCATCTTGTCATTATCAATTTGTTCTTTGTCAAAACGTTGTTTTTTAGATAACACCATGTATTGAGTTATATCCCTTGTATAATTCTCGTACATTTTTTTTAATTTGGGATAGTCAGAGTATTTATCATTTTGCCTGCATTGCATAACTTTATAATCAAATCTAGCTGACGTTTTAACTTCCGTATTATAATTTTCAAAAGCCAACTCAACAGCCCTACAAATACGATTCATGGTACAATCATTAACACTGACAGGCATTTTTTTGTAATACCAATCCAAATACTTTAGCTGATCTTCCGTTTTATTTTGAAGACTCTCTAATTCAGAAATCGTCATGCCAAATAAATTTATACATTGAGCATTATTATTTTCAATATAATTTTTATATTTTGACATTTCCTGCGGATATATGTAACACATAAAATATGGTTTCTTATCAGCAATGATTGTTTTGTTAAATTCTTTTGTAACTCTTTCCTCGTCACTATCATTATCATTGTAGTTCAATGCAAATCTGTTATACCACGCTTCAGGCATGGGCTTAGATATAATACCTTTTGCCTTGTCTATCGTGTTCTGTTGGATAAGCTGACCGCACATAATACGATAATCTAGTATTTTGTATTCTTTGCTTTCTTTTGGGTATTTTACCTGAACATCGTACATTGCGGTTATCCTATTTGTGACCTTGCCAATTTCCTCACCAAAGCTGTTATAATTAGCCTGCATTAAATTAGACTCACAAATGATTTCTTTATTTGCTTTTTTTTGAACACACATAATTGTTTTAGTAGATCTTGTATTTCTCAGCAATATTGGATTGTCTGTTGTTATAAGACAATCTCCATCTTTATCAACAATTTCTACCCTTGTTTTCACAATACTTTAACACTAATTTAATAGTGGGTTTAGACTATTTCATTACCCTATGTTAATTCATAGGTGTTAAGGATTTCTCCGTATTTGGCACTTCGATTTAAAGGTTTTTCACCTACTGAGAATTTCACTCAGCCCTACTCCTATTGTACATTTCAGTACCGAGGGATAGTCGTTCAACTTTTCTTACTATTTTTTATAAGACTTAGCACGAACATTGTCATAGGAATTAACTCATAGTTTTAATTGTTATTTTCGATTTTGTTTATCTTTTGAAAATAAAATCCCAAATAAGGACTATTTTCTTTTATAGCCAATTTAATATGGTTGTAAATAGTTCTAGCTTTACAATTTGTATATTTATTATTAATTAGGTATTCAACCGCTTCACCAATAAATCTGAATGTATGTATTTCGCTATCTTTAATCATCTCAACAGGAATACATCTACCATTTTGTTCTCTCGGTCTTGATTGGTTGGTTTTGCACAATTCAGGGTGTTCTTGATAAAAATTATGCAATTTATGATTTCCATAATTATAATTATCTTTACCACTTCTACCTTTATAATGACCTAATTTTTTACTATGTTCTATATTTTGTTGGTGCGTACACCATTCTAAATTTTCAACTATATTATTTTGTCTATTACAATCTTTATGATTTACTTCTGGATAATTATTAGGATTTGGGATAAAATGTCTAGCAACTAAGATATGAACTGCAATACACTTTGATACCTTATTAACATTTAATTTTGCAGCAACATATCCATCGATGGTAAATCTTTTGTCCATAATTCGTTCCTTCCTTATTTGAACAACTCCATCACTTTTCACAACAGACCTTTCCAAGCTTTTTACATTGCCTAGATTACTAATCTGATAATATCCCTCATATCCTTTTATATCTCTCCAAATTTCTTTCATTACTACACTCACTTTCCTTTTAGACAGTGAGTTAATTCCCTTAGATTTTGTCGTTAGCACAATTCCTAATTATCATTTCCTATAATTCCTAAACGTGAATTGTACACCCTACATTTGTAGGTTCACCAAATTATTCAAATTGTATTACTACAATAGGGGGCATGATCTTTACCCATTCAACGCTACTGCCATACTGTCATGACAGTTGACAATATTAACAGTTGTCATGTATTTGTACCATTCAGACATCATTTTATTATCTACAACATTCATGACCCTAATATTATTATGACAACTCATCGGCGCTCTGAAACAAACAACTCTATCAGACCCATAGTCAGACCAATATTTTGAATACATTTCTCCAGCTTTAAGTAATCCATAATCATCATTCTCAACCTTTACTCCAAATATTTTTTGACATAAAGCAAATGGATCGCCTGAGATAACAGCATAATTGCCATGCACTTTAAGTACACCGATTTTAGCCTGTGTAATTTTTTTCTTAATCATATAATTAATACGATTTATAACAAATGGGTCATTTGCCATGCTTGGCTCTATCATTACTGACTTGGTAACATTGTCAATCTCGTTTAAGCCAAAATCCTCATCTGAAGTAGCCCCATTTAAAAACAATATAGTCTTGTCAATATCTCCGTGAATTACATCTTTTATTTCATTAACCGTAGGGGCTATCAATTCTTGAATTTCCTCATCTGTTAATTCATAGCTTTGCAGAAATTGATAATTCATATTGCGTTCATTTTCAAGTTTTTCGGGACACACTTTTGTTACTCTAAAGCCATATCCGTTTTTCTTACAATTTTCCAAATATGAATCAATACTGTCATAACTATCCCACAATTTCAACATCGAAGTTGTAAGTATTAAGTCTACATTCGTTATATTATGTTTATTTCCCCATACATCAATAACAATACAATCACCATTTTCATTGAATGTACCATATTCATAGGCAAATTTATGAAAGTCAAACGTGAACACCATACCCTTACAAAAGCTATTTCTTATGCAATACCCACTAGGTATATAGTCCTCAAGAACATCCTTAGCCCATGTCTCCGACAATGTGGGCGTTATTAAACCATAACCGTCACTGTCATTTACTTCTATAATTTCAGGATTGTCAGGCTCAGTTAATACAGGCTCTCCATCAAACTCATCTGTTATTTTTATAACCTTTTCTTTACAAGTTACAATTAAATCATCTACCACAAGAATATCTTTTGGGTGTGTCACAGGCACAGAAGCTGAACAAGTTAATGCTTTATAAGCTTCAAACTTAGCAGGCACAAGCTCCTTATTTAAGTTTCTTCCGTTATTCATGCGTCTTGTTAATTCCTCACATAATTTTATATGCTGTGAGTTCTTTGCAGCAGCATAAATAACTGTGTTCTTTTTTATACCATTTGTTGTGCCTATAAGTCTATTATAATACGTTCCGTTTATTCTAAATCCATAACTCAGCTTAAAAATATCTTCCTTATTATTCATTATAATTGCAACATAGTCGAGTTTACATTGAATGTTATCTAAGTCCTGATAGCATTTCTTGATTTGTACACTCGTATTTCTCGACTTTGGCTGCTTTTTTAAAAGCTTTATTTCTCTCTTAATTTCCTTTATCCTATCTGCGGTAAATTTTCTATCTAATGAATTTATCTCATCAATCATTTGTAAAATTTGTCCGTCAGCAAGAGAAATAATTTCCCTATTATCTCTAGCTTCTTGTATAGAGATCTTTAAATTTTTATCAGGAGCTTTTAAAATTCTTGAACTGTGCAACTTAAAAATAAACTGCTGATACATTTGTTGTTTAGCCATTTGTTATTCCTCCTATATATTTATTAATTACTGCCTTTTGTAATTGCTTTGAAAAATATTCTTTAATCACAGAAACCAACTGCTGATTGTCCGAATATTTAAGTGTTTCAATTTTTACAAATTTAGTTGCTTTTTGCCAATAGCACTTTCCGCAATTAGTGGAATTATTTTTTATCCTACGATTATACATCTCGGTTACACACACATCAATCAAATTTTCTTTGATGAACATTGTGAAAGGAGCAGTAATATCGCTTGCAAACTCCATCATAATCAAATATGGGGAAGATGATTTGCCTTCAAGTATGTCGATTTTACAATGATGACATACTTGCGCATACCATTCTGGAATAACTTTACAAACCTCTACCAAACTATGAATATGTCGTCTCTGCTCTTGCTTTTTTAATTCCGCATTGTGTTTTTTCATTGATAAATCAACATATTTTTCCATAATTTGATTTACAAAAGTAAATTTTCCGTCAAACATTACATTCTCTAAAGGTATTTCGTTAAAATTCCAAAGCGGTAAATTATTATAAGGTAACAAGTTTTTATTCAAAAGATCTTTAACTTTAGACAAAGTGTTTTTCTGATAGTCAAACATTGCATATGCAATATTCTCAATATGTGTCCTACCAGTTGAATATTTTTCCTTACCGCCAATCCAAATGTCATTAATTTTAGCAGCTTGATACAACTCATGGCGTTCTATTTGCTCACTTGCTATTGGAGTACACTGAAATTCTATAACGTACTGCTGTCCTCCAAACTCAAACATGATGTCAGGTCTTTGTTTTGTTTCTTCTATATAACCCTCCATAACAGCCTTGACAACACCATTTTGTTTCTTAATCCAATTAAATAATGCTATTTTACCTTGAATATGTTCTTCTGTTTCGGGTTCAGAGTAAATTATCTCACATTTAGTTTTGTCTTTGTGTCTAAAATAAGGGCTTACCAATTTGCCATGACAATATTCGTACTTTCCATGACAAACAGGACATTGCAAAATTCCTTTGTCCGCCCATTTTTTCAAAGTATCTCTATCATACTTATTGTCATAACAATTTATAGGTTGATTATTAATTTGTGCTGTAAGCATTTATATCTCCTATCTTTATATCTATCATAATCTGCGTTCTACCGTCAGGAACATACATTAATTGTGTTAAATTTTAAAGAGTAATACCTCACAAGTAAAATTATACTCAAAACAATATAGCTGTAAAATTAACACAATTAATGTACAATTTTAATTAATCTTTGTTTTTCGCAGCTAAAAGCTTTTGTTTATGTTCTTCTGAGATAACTCTTTTAGTTGGGTGAGCGTTTCTAATACTAATGGCTTTGGCAGGAGCAATAAATGTAGCTCCGATAAATGTACCATCAGTGTGCCTCGTTTCATCAATCTGTTTCCAACCTTGCTTTTTGCATTTGTTGGCATATTTCTCAATACAAGTATATAAATTAGCGACCCACTCGCCATTCTCACATGAAATGTTAATTGTAACCTCACGTTCCTTTGCGGTTACTTTACTTGTTACTGTATATGTTCTCATAAATTTAGCTCCTTCCCAATTCCTTTATAATTTCATTGCTAACTAACACAAATTTAGCAAACTGTTTTCTATCAGACAATATTACATCTTTCTTAGTCTTTGCCTTCTTCCTAGTCATTTGATTACGCCAGCCTCTTGTGGTGTTTATCTTCTTATAAACCATAGATAGCGTGTGTACATGGTGAGCCGATCCATCTTTCATAACATCTGCCAATGTGTGAACAATAAAATCAAAGCTGTCCTGCAAAGTAAACTGTGTAACATTATAAGTACAATCATCGTCAGATGTAAATCTATCCCCATTATCTATACAAACCATAAGCTGATTACAAGCCTGAGCAAACCAAGCCTGATATACATGATTATCCGCAATAGCATTTATAATACTAGGTTGTGTTGTAGTGCAATCACAGTTATACTTGTCTGTAAATTCACTAAGAGCCGTAGCAGTACAAAAGCCAAACATTGAAGTCATCTGAGTATAAACTCTATGTAGCATATCTGCAAACTCGACAACCTCACCTGTAGTTTGTAAAGCATTATCCTGTAACTTCACTATAAGCGGAGTACCAATTTGTTTCTTCCATATGTTCAGAGCTTTTGCATTTGGTATTTTTTTAGCCGATAATGCAAGTAACATATTCTGAAGCTGAGTAACCGTAGCTTGTAATAGTTTTAATTCATTGTCCTTTTCCGAGCCTTCCATAATATAGCTGCCTGTCCTATGTATGGTTGGAAGCACCTCATCAAATATCCAACTTTCAAAGCGTTCTGCGGAAGGGAGTTTACTATGTGCTATAAGACGATAAACATCACCCTCTGAGATGAATTTTGTTTTCTGCACACCTCCAGCCGAAGGGGTCGGTAAAACGCAGACCCCCTTACAATGAGATGTTATTGCGTCCGCTGGTCTTGCATACCCCAACGCCTTTGCCACGTCAGAGCCGCAAAAGTAAATCTTGTTATCAATATCTACCGTTCTTACCTTGCCAAAATCTTTGCTCTCAAATACTGTTACCATAGTTTTGTTGTTTTCTGTCATTTTAATCTACCTTTCCGTTTTAGTTGCTGTCATATAATTTATCGTGTATCATTTTCTTTTGCCAAAGCTCTAGCTCCTGAACACTTTTAAATCTAGGAATATTATCCTTGTTTATATGTATGTGAAAGTCTCTCAGCACTCTAAGGCACAATCTAACTTGCTGTTCTGTAGGCGGTTGTTTACGAATTGTCTCATTATTATTTATCCTTTTGGCTTCTGCGAGTACGCCATTGGCATACTCACTCTCTGTAAGTTTTGTTAGTCTAGGCATTGTTAATTACCTCCATTCCTGATTTTATTTGTATGTATCGGTCAACAATTTCCTCGAAAATATCTCTAAGAGCTGTATCGCTATCAATAACATCTATCATTGCTACGTTTTTATAGTCTGTTTGTGATAACAAATAGTTTTCTTTGTAGGAGTCAAGGTCAATATCGTAGTCTGACTTCATCATGCTGTAAATATCGCCATAAATAGATTTTCTATCATCATCATTTGTATAACCTAAGATCTTTGCAAGCGAAACAATTTTCTGAGACATCTTATTTTTCCAAGAAGAATAATGCACAGGTGGTACAATAAGCATTATTTTCTGCCACATACGAGAAAACTTATCCTGCATTGTGGTGTTCTGTGCAGAAATAATTTGCAACTGACGTGTAAGCTGTTCATTAACTTTATTAAGCTGACCTACTTCATTGGCAGCATTAACAATCATAGAATATTCTTCTCTTGATAATGTTACGGTATTCAAACTATTGGAGATAAGCTTATCCATAATCACCCAACACCAATCCATGAACTTATCTGCTAATGGTTGCCTAGACCAACGGCAAATCTCCATAATGCCTTTGCGGTTATAAAGTATTCTTTCACGTTCAACATACCTATCCCCCTCAACATAGCCCAAAGTGAGCTGAGTTGAAAATTTATCTAATCTTTCTTTATGCTTTAAATGAATATTTTTAATTGCATTTGTAGGATTTTTATAACCCAATGCTCTACCAATCTGTTCTCTTGTGACAAGATACTCATTATTAATGTTACCCCAAAAATCACAAGTTGCGATTTCATTAAATACGTCTGTTTCTACAAGTTTCAAATTGTTCATTTTGTTGTCTCCTTTATTTTATCTTACATATAATCTTCTGCGTATGTATCGTCAGTTTCAGCCAGCATAGTCCAATACTCATTGCGAAACCTTAAATATTCTTCATTATCGTCTAAAGGCTTGTCCTGAGCCTCATATGTATAATCTTCAGGGAATAGTTCCTGTAAAGAAGTTGTTTTGCGATTTCTACTCATTATTATCACCGTCCTCTGTGTTAAGATAAGACTCATTATAATCAGTCTTAGAATTAGTTTTTGAAAATATCGTCTGATATTTCTTAGTCGCAATAATATCGTTTTTATCAGCTAAACTGTTACTGATTAAATACTCATTAATAATATCTTCTATCATATTGCGATATTGCGGAACACACTGATATGGGTCAAGAGGATAACATTTATCCAAACAATTTTCATACAAATAGTCTTGTTCTATCTGGTATGTATCAAGTCCGTATCTGTTAGCAAGCTCTTTAAGAATTTCTCTATACAATGCACCCCTAGTAATACCAAGACTATCTTCTATTAATTTATATTTAGGGTGCATACGACCAAACCATGGACTATATGTTTTCTTGGGTAATTTGTTTTCTCTAATTCTTCTTTGAGATTTATTACCTCTGCTTTTAATTCTTCAAAAGCCTGCGTATTATATGTACCAGTTTTACGAAGTGAAGGAAGAACCTCAGAAGTTACCCAGTGTTTGAAACTCTTTGCGGTTGACAATTTACTTCCAAATATAAGAGAATATAGACCGCTTTCATTTATAATTGTCATTCCATAGTGGCTAATATTTTTAAGGTCACCATTTTGGTACGCTTTAAGTTCATCATAGTTTAAGAACCTTTTATCTTCAATATCTACATGATCTTTTATAGCGTTAGCTAAAGCCTTACTTTTAACTTTTCCATTTCCATAACCCAATATCATTGCCACGTCCTTGCCTACAAACCAAACTTCTCCGTCAATCTCAACCGTTCTAAGTTCTCCAAAGTCCTCGTTTTCAAATACTATAATCTTATTATCTATCACGTTTATCAATCCTTTCTAATTTTCTTGTTCTTATGTGTCATTGGCAAAAATTCATCTACCTTATAGATGTACTTTAGTCTGTCAACAGCTTCTTGAATATGTTGTTGTATGTTTAGATCTGAACTAAGTACATAAACGTTAGGAGCATTATAGACCTTGCCATTCTTTTTATAAGAGCCTGTAATATACTTGACTATTAGCCCATTATCACATAATGCCTTTAAATAGTTGTCTAACTGTCTGACCGACATATGTAATTCTTCTGCCATTATCGTTTCTTTCTTGTAACAACCACAAACACTCTCTGTTATAGCTTCTGTGTTCTGAAAGTTCCATGACTTTATGTATAGGTAAACACGAAGAAGTATTGACTTAGACAGCCTATTTGAAATAGACATTAGCTTGTCCCATTCTATGTCGTGCAATATTACGAAATTATCTGGAGGATCAAACACTGCTTTGTTGACCTTAAATCTTAAATGAGCATTTGCATTGACATTATTTAATGATTTATAGTCACATTGGTTATCCCAAGTTAAATCTGACCTGACAATAAAGATATTGAAAAGTGCTTTTATCCTATGAGTAATTTCTCTACTACTCTTACTGTAGAGAGAACAGTTACACAACTCTAAAATCTCATTTAAAGACGTGCTAATCACTTCTGTTCTGGCGTTATATAGGTAGCTAAGACAACGATATAATAAAATTTCAAAGTTGTCTGCTGAGTCAGCGTATATATATTTCTTGGGCATTTTTACAAAATAATTGTCAACTATAATTTATCACCACCTTTCACTATTTCATTATTAGTTCTCCATTTTTGCATTTAGGTACGCAAAAGTGTAGGTCAAAGTGCAAAAAAGTTTGCATTTAGGTACGCAAAAGTGTAGGTCAAAGTGTAGAGTAGAATAATACTAGATATCTTTAATAATAAGAGAATCCTTACTGTGGCGTAAACGCCCCAGAAAAATTTATTGTTTACTACAATTAACTGACATTAAATATCACTTCCTATAACTTACAATTTTATAAACAATATTTACTTCTTGAATTTGATTTTAAAATATGATATCATTTCAAGTGTACTCGTTTAATGGTGAAAGGGTATACTAATAGAGCTGAGAGAGAAATTGAAGTGAAATCATATTTTAAAAATTGCAATTTGAAATTGCAAGCAAATCAAGTAAGCAACTCTCAAACGTACTCGTTTAATAGTACATTTACAATTATAATGTACAATTAAATGGTTGTCAATATATTTATGCAAATTTATATGTAAACTTTTAGTGTATTGGTTATATTTATAATTATAATTTTGATTGTAATTATAAATTGTAAGTTTATGTGAGATTGTACAATTAATAGGAATTATGATACTGTGTTATTATGACAATGAAGTTTTGTAATGATGAGATATTGATTTGTTGTGCTGCACACAGCTAGTCAGTTATATTCTCGCTACGCTCGCATATAACTTCCCTGCTTGATTATCGTTCCCTACGGTCACGCTAATCTTCACAGATATTTTTCCAGTTAAACATTAATGTTTGTATGGATTGTCTGGCAACTGTTTAAACATTTTGTTTTCGTCTAAGCATTTTGTTTCGGAGCGTTCGGTAAAATTACGATAGCTTATTCGTTGTTTTCGCTTGTAAATCAAGGTGTAAAAACGTTTTTTTCGTTTTTACGATAGGTTATTTTATAAGTTTTATAAATGATATTTTGATAGTTTTTTATTGTTTTAAGATGTTTCGGTGATAGTGTACTATTTTTGAAGTGTAGCTTAACGAGTTGACAGTGAATTATAATTGAATTTTAAATGAGTGATTGTTTAAGTGTAAAACTAGATTTATAGCCATTTTAGGACAAAAAAATAAGACCTATTATAGTCTTTAATGGAGTGTATTTTTTTAGGAGTAATGGGTTAATTTCTTATGGTATAGAAATTATGTTTGTAAGTTAGTTTTGGTGTGTTTCGGTACACTTGGATATATTTTAAGATTTGGAAAAGTTTAAAAAATAGCGTAGATACGAAGTTTACTCGAACGTGTTACCGAATAAAAATTTGAGGTTTTGGTGGGATGGTGGGAGAGTGTGCAGGAATTTTAAAAAATGCAATTTTGATTTTGGATTTGGTTTTGGGGCGTGTGGATAGAGTGGAACTACTAAAGGGATAATCTACTTTCCACATGTTCCCATAAATGTAAAGTTACCCCCTTCAAAGCTATTTAATTAAGTATATTAACATATCCATAAAACCGCTTATTTGCGTGGTTTATATGCTTTTTTGCCAAAATCACATATATAAATAATTGTATCATAATTCATAGAATATTAATATAATTCCTGTTGGCTCTGCTCAGGCTCAAACGAATTTTTAATACTTGATTTTTATCAATTATTGATTAAGTCAAAAGTTGACCTTTTTATGTATTTGTTTATTATCAATATTTGATTTTTTGTCAAGTATTTTTTTCGGCTGGTGTTATTCGGTATACCGAACGCTCTTAATCCTCATTTTTAAAATTTGAACATTTTATATGAATATTTTAACCTCTCAATTACCTATCACTTCCCTATTTCGCCCCTTATTCACCGCTAAAGTGGTAAACACACATTAAAATAAGCCTAAAATTTAATACTCAATCCCTATTTTAAACTAGCAATTTACACAAAATTAGCCTTTAAAATTATACAAATTGACTAATTGTCATTAATTAGCATTAGCAAAGGACCTTTGCAAAGGTCCTTATAAGTCCAAAAAATTGTACACATATTTCACGCTATTCAACGTTTACAACAGTACAAATATTTGTACACATACATACACCAATCATTAAACCATTACCCACAACATAT
>ENA-UEQO01000330-UEQO01000330.1-human-gut-metagenome-genome-assembly--contig:-NODE-330-length-55353-cov-6.980661_pt1 | contig 55353 bp, 49 predicted proteins | sample MGYA00242938_ERZ507940 | MGnify/ENA primary metagenome ERZ507940 (study PRJEB26167, sample SAMN06115517) | human gut metagenome | host: Homo sapiens | place: China:Chongqing | collected 2014-12-03... | reverse complement strand
GGTAAAAATAGGGGGTGTATGGTAAAAAAAGAGTATTTTTTTAAGGACGTACCCCCGATTTTGTAGAGGTGATTCGGCAATTACATTTTAAATACGATTAACTATTCAAACCATGAAGTTGTTTTTCCCGGTGGCCTATCAAGATGAAGTGTTGAAAAAACACGGCGGGCATACAGCATGTGCCGGGAGAGATTTCTTTCAATTTCCTTCTGCCGGGAAGCGTCTGCCCGGATTCTGTTTGTTGCATTAAAACCGGTGAACATTATGAAAATCGCACTTTCACAGTTGAACGTCACGCCCGGAGTTTTACTCTCCCATCAGGCAAAGATCGCAGACCACATTCACAAGGCTGCCGGAGGAGGTGCGGATTTACCGGTGTGCGGCGAATTGTCGCTATGCGGAACGCGGATACGAAAAATAAGGACATACATACACTAAACTTATCATACAATGACTACACTTAGATTTAAAATGGTGGAAAAAGCCATCAGCCGGAAGGCAGTGGAGGTGAAAGCTCCGGCGGAACGCCCGGCGGATTATTTCGGAAAATTCGTATTCGGCAAGGAGAAAATGCGTAAGTACCTGCCTAAGGATTGCTACGAGACATTGCTTTGCACGATGGAGAACGGTACGCCCCTGACGCGGGAGATCGCCGATTGCGTGGCTGCCGGGATGAAGCAATGGGCGATGGATATGGGGGCTACGCATTATACCCATTGGTTTCAGCCGCTGACCGGGGGAACGGCAGAGAAACACGATGCCTTTCTGGAAACCGACGGGGAAGGCGGGGTGATCGAAGAGTTTTCCGGGAAATTACTGATCCAGCAGGAACCGGATGCTTCGAGTTTTCCCAGCGGCGGTATCCGCAATACTTTCGAGGCGAGGGGATACAGCGCGTGGGATGCCACTTCTCCGGCTTTTATCGTAGATACCACTTTATGTATTCCGACTATATTCATTTCTTATACGGGAGAGGCGCTCGATTTTAAAGCTCCTTTGCTCCGCGCACTGGATGCCGTGAACCACGCTGCCGTAGAAGTATGCCGTTATTTCGATCCGGAAGTGAAAAAGGTGTCTTCTTTTTTGGGCTGGGAGCAGGAATATTTTTTGGTGGACGAGAGTTTGTGGGCGGCACGTCCCGACCTGGTGCTCACCGGGCGTACGCTGATGGGGCACGAGAGCGCCAAAAACCAGCAGTTGGACGACCATTATTTCGGCTCAATCCCCACGCGGGTAATTGCTTTTATGAAAGACCTGGAGTATGAATGCCTGAAACTGGGGATCCCGGTGAAAACCCGCCACAATGAGGTTGCCCCGAATCAGTTCGAGCTTGCGCCGATTTTTGAAGAGACGAATTTGGCGAACGATCATAATCAATTGCTGATGTCCACCATGAAGGTGGTGGCACGCCGCCATTGTTTCCGGGTGCTGTTGCACGAGAAACCGTTTAAGGGAATCAACGGATCGGGCAAGCACAACAACTGGTCGCTGGGGACGGATTCCGGGGTGAATTTGCTGGCTCCGGGGCGTACTCCGCAGGAAAACCTGCAATTTATCACGTTTTTGGTGAATATCCTGATGGCGGTGTATAAACGGAACGGACTGTTGAAAGCCTCGGTGATGAGCGCCACTAATACCCACCGCCTGGGTGCGAACGAAGCGCCTCCCGCTATCGTGTCGGTATTTTTAGGTTCGCAGTTGTCGGCTATCCTCGATAAAATGGTTTCGGGCGATTCGGAAGAGGTGATCGAAATGGATAAAAAAGCGGGATTCCGGATGGGCGGGATTCCCCATATTCCGGAGTTGTTCCGGGATACGACCGACCGGAACCGCACTTCGCCTTTTGCCTTTACCGGTAACCGTTTCGAGTTCCGGGCGGTAGGTTCGTCGGACAATTGCGCCGATGCCATGATTACCCTCAACACGGCGGTGGCTTTCCAGTTAAAAGAATTTAAGGGAGATGTAGATAAATTAATCGGCGAAGGGCTTACCAAAGAAAATGCTATCTTTACAGTATTGAAACGGTATATTGTGGCTTGCCGCCCGATTCACTTCGAAGGGAACGGTTACAGCGAGGCCTGGAAAGCCGAAGCGGTGCGCCGGGGACTGGATTGCGAAACCAGTGTTCCCGTGATCTTCGACCGTTTACTGGACCCGGAGAGTGTGGAGATGTTTACGAAAACGGGGGTGTTGAATCCGGTGGAAATTCAGGCGAGGGCAGAGGTGAAGTGGGAAACCTATACGAAGAAAGTGCAGATCGAAGCCCGTATCTTGGGCGACCTGGCGATGAATCATATTCTTCCGGTGGCTTCCCGTTATCAGAGTATGCTGCTCGATAAGGTGAGCCGTTTTATGGCGATTTACCCGAAGGAAAAAGCGCAGGAGCTGGCCGCCCAGGATTTGCAGCTGATCGAGAAGATCGCCGGGCATATGAATTTTATCCAAACCGGGGTAGAGGCAATGGTGGAAGCCCGGAAGGTGGTGAATAAGATCGAGGGCGAACGGGAGAAAGCTATCGCTTACCACGATAAGATCGCCCCGACTTTCGACGAAATCCGGGCACATATCGATAAGCTGGAATTGATCGTGGACAATGAGATGTGGACTTTACCGAAATACCGGGAACTGTTGTTCCTGAGATAAATACAGGCTTGCGGCAGTCCCCGGCAGATGTTCTGCCGGGGAGCGGCGGGTGAAGAGGTTTAACTTTATATTTTAAGATGAGCGACGCAATAAAACACGAATGCGGTATAGCGATGATACGGTTATTGAAACCGTTGGATTATTACCGGGAAAAGTACGGGGATGCTTTGTGGGGATTGAATAAGTTGTATTTGCTGATGGAAAAGCAGCATAACCGGGGGCAGGAGGGGGCAGGTATGGCCGCCGTGAAGCTGAATGCCGCACCCGGCGAGGAGTATATTTTCCGGGAAAGGGCGGAAGGAACCGGGGCTATACAGGATGTGTTTTCGGCGGTGCACCGCGCTATGGCCGATTTCCGAAAGACCGAGCCGGAGGCCCGTACGGGCGATTTGCCTTTTGCCGGGGAGCTGTATATGGGGCATTTGCGTTACAGCACCACCGGGCGTTCGGGTATTTCTTACCTGCATCCGTTTTTGCGCCGCAATAACTGGCGGAGCCGTAATCTTTCGCTGGCGGGTAATTTCAACCTGACGAATGTGGATGAGGTTTTCCGCTATATTGTGGCTCGCGGCCAGCATCCCCGGCACAATGCCGACACGTTCATTATCTTGGAGCAGCTGGGGTATTTGCTGGATTACGAGGTGGAGCGGCTGTGTCAGCGTTTTAAGGCGGAAGGGTTGAGCGGGCAGGCGCTGAACGATGCGATAGAGAAGCATGTCGATATAGAGCATATCCTGAAAGAGGCTTCCGCACTTTGGGACGGAGGATACGTCATTACCGGGCTGACCGGTAGCGGCGATCTGTTCGCTTTCCGCGATCCCCAGGGAATCCGCCCGGCGTTCTACTATCAGGATGAGGAGGTGGTGGTGGTGGCTTCCGAGCGTCCGGTGATCCAAACGGCGTTCGACCTTCCGGTGGGAACGGTGCAGGAATTGTTGCCGGGGCAAAGCATTGTGGTGAGGCGCGACGGGCAAGTGGCTTTGCAACAGATTCACCGGGCGGAACACGTTACGCCCTGTTCGTTCGAACGTATCTATTTTTCGCGGGGAAGCGATAGCGATATTTACCGCGAGCGGAAGGAATTGGGGCGTTTGCTGACGGACACTATTTTGAAAACGGTGGGATATGACCTCGACCATACGATTTTTTCCTTTATCCCGAACACGGCGGAAATTGCTTATTACGGGATGATGCAGGGATTGGAATCGTGGCTCGATAAGCAGAAAAGCGAATTGATCTGCGAACAGAAGGATATTCTGAATTGCAATCAGATCCGGGAGATCGTGGCGAAGCAGGTGCGCACGGAAAAGCTGGCGATCAAGGATATAAAATTGCGTACGTTTATAGCGGAAGGAAACAGCCGGAACGATCTGGCCGCCCATGTTTACGATACGACTTACGGAACGGTGCGGGAAGGTGTGGATTCGGTGGTGGCGATCGACGACAGTATTGTGAGGGGCACTACTTTGAGGCAGAGCATTATCAAGATTCTTTGCCGGCAGAAGCCCCGCAAGATCGTGATCGTATCGTCCTCCCCACAGGTACGCTATCCGGATTGCTACGGGATCGATATGTCGAGAATGGGCGAGTTCATTGCGTTCAACGCCGCCATTACCTTATTGCGGGAACGGGGAATGGAAAGCGTGATCGGGGAGGTGTACCGTAAATCCAAAGCCCAGCAAGGATTACCCAAAGAGCAGGTGGTGAATTATGTGAAAGAAATCTATGCGCCTTTCAGCGATGAAGAAATATCCGATAAAATAGCGGAAATGATTACTCCGGAAGATTGTCCTTCGGAAATTAAAGTGGTGTATCAAACCATTGAAAATCTGCACCGGGCTTGTCCGGCACATTCCGGCGATTGGTATTTTTCCGGAAATTATCCTACTCCCGGCGGCAACCGGTTGGTGAACGAGGCTTTTATCGCCTGGAAAGAAGGAAAAGCCCGCAAGTAGGGGTGTGCTATGGAGCGGTGGAACGGAGAAACGGTGACTTTCGGGACTGTTTCTCCGTTTTTTTATCGGACGGTTCCGGCATGAGACCGAATTTGAGCCGTCGTCCGGTACACTTCCTTCGGTTTTTATTAATTTTGCAAAGTCTAATTTAGAAACAGTGATACAACGGTTAAAAACATGGATGTTGCCCCTGGCTATGCTGAGCGGGGCGTTTTTTTACGAATTTTTCCAGCGATTGGCTTTTCTGACTCCTTACCTGATTTTCAGTATGCTGTTTATCACTTATTGCAAGCTGTCGTTCCGGGATTTGCGTTTTTCGCCATTGCACCTCTGGCTGTTGCTGATCCAGATTGCGGGGAGTGTGCTGATTTATGGCCTGCTGGTGTGGTTCGATCCCATACTGGCACAAGGGATGATGATCTGCGTGCTGGCTCCCACGGCTACCGCTGCCGCCGTCATTACCGGGATGCTGGGGGGGAGCGTGGCCTGCCTGGCTGCCTATACGCTGGTGAGCAGTCTTACCGTTGCGCTGGTTTCGCCCGTTATTTTTTCGTTGTTGGGCAGCCATAGCGAAATGCCTTTTTGGGATTCGTTCTTTTATATCTGCCGTCAGGTGATGCCGTTGCTGGTGTTACCGTTTGCCTGTGCTCTCGCTTTGGAAAAATTGCTGCCCGCTTTGCACCGGCAACTGAAAAGGTTGCAGGTGCTATCGTTCTATCTGTGGGGATTGGGATTGACGATCGTGATGGGGAAGACCGTTTATTTCGTCATGCAGCAGGATAGTTCTAATTATGCGGAAGAGTGGTTGATCGCTTTGTTCGCCCTGCTGGTCTGCGTGCTTCAATTCTGGAGCGGGCGTTATATCGGCAGGCGTTATGGGGATACGGTGGCCGGCGGTCAGGGGCTGGGACAGAAAAATACCATTCTGGCGATCTGGATGGCACAGGTCTATTTAAGCCCTTTGGCTTCCATTGCCCCTGCCGCTTATGTGGTGTGGCAAAATTCGATCAATAGCTATCAGTTGTGGAGAAAGAGAAAAAGGGGAACGATCTAAAAATGTAGTTGTAAAATGGCCAAACCAAAAGAAAAAACATCTTAACGGCTTCGCGAATGGTAGAGCGGCCAAGACCGAAAATTTTCCTATATTTGTATTCTGAGATCGTGAAAATAAATAGTTATACCCCCTAAGATGAAACAATTGATTGCCTGTTGCGGACTGGATTGCGAAAGTTGTGATGCCCGTATCGCCACCGTTAAGGACGATAATGATTTGAGAGAGAAAACCGCCCAAAAGTGGAGTGCAATGAACAATGCTCCGGAAATCACTGCGGCAACTATAAATTGTATGGGGTGCCGCGCAGACGGAGTGAAGTTTGCATATTGCAGCGATTATTGCGAAATCCGCAAATGTGTGCATGAAAAGGGATTTACTACCTGCGGCGATTGTGAGGAATTGGATCATTGCCGGATCGTTGCCCCTATCTTTCAGCATGCTCCCGGAGCAAAGGAAAATCTTCTCTCTTCGGCAACGCTTTAAATACAGCAGTATATGCGTACGGGATTATCCCCCTCTGTGAAGCCTGAAGAATTTTCTGCAAAACAGAAATGTGAAGCGGTCGTTTAATCCTTTTACCGGCCTGGAAAGTCCATGGATAAAGCATTCCTGTTGCAAGTGGCTAAAACTGTGAAAGGCAGAGCGGCGCCCGGAGAACCAAAGGGGTTATGTACGGTAACATAAAGTTACGGCGCGAAATGAGCCGTTCGATATATCTATAAGCGGCGGTTAAACTGAAAGGGATTTAGTTGCGCCTGTTTGCCTCCGGCAGATCGGGTGCACATAAAAATTGTAATAGAGGTTGTTATGATAAAGGAAATTGCAGGATTTGCGTATGATTGTAAAAATGCAGATACATTGGCAGATTTTTATGTAGAACTTTTAGGCTGGGAAAAGATTTTATCGGGAAACGGATGGGCAGGCTTACGTTCCCCGCAAGGCTGGATATTCGCCTTTCAGGAGATCGAGGAGTATGTTCCTCCGGTCTGGCCCTGGGAAGCGGGTAAGCAACAACAAATGGCTCATATCGATTTTCTGGTTGAAGATTTGGAAGAGGCGGTTTTACACGCTTTGAAATGTGGGGCTAAAAAATCGGAGGTGCAATATTTCGAAACTTCGGTTACCTTGTTCGATCCCGAAGGCCATCCGTTTTGTCTCAGTACGGTGAAACAATAATGTTGCGTGCCGCCTCTCCCCGGAGCATGCCCGATAGACCTTTCCGGTAATAAAAAATCGTTTTTTCTGCGGATTCGTCTTAACGAGTGAAAATTTGAATGATTTTTACCCTATCTTAGGGGAAATTGAAATCGTGATTTTATGGATATAAGAGAATTGATGCTGTCGGGAAAAATGTATAACGATCTGACCGACGAGCTGGTGAAGCAGCGGGAACAGACGGTTTTTCTGACGAATGAATATAATCGGAGTTTCGGACAGGAAGGGGTATATCGGGAAGCCATCCTGCGGAAATTTTTGAAATCGATAGGCGAGGAAGTACATTTCGAACCTAATTTCCGGTGCGAGTTCGGTTTTAATATCACCATCGGCAATCATTTCTATGCCAATTTCGACTGTATTATGCTCGATGCCAATACCATCACTATCGGGGATCATGTATTGATAGGCCCGCGGGTGGGGCTCTACACCGCCAACCATGCCATCGATGCCGGGGAGCGGATTGCCGGGGGATGCTATGCCCGCCCGATTGTGATCGGCGACGGTGTTTGGGTGGGTGGAAATGTAGATATTATGGGCGGTGTGACCATAGGGGAAAACTCGATTATCGGGGCCGGGAGCGTGGTGACGAAAAGCATTCCCCCCAATGTGATCGCCGCCGGGACACCTTGCCGGGTGATCCGGGAAATTACGGAACAGGATAAAACCGGATTTACGGTGAAAGAATAACCCGCTACTTTTTCCGGCAGGGCGATTCCGTTGTAAAAACCGGGAAGGGAGAGCCGGAACAATAGCGAAAATTATAATAAGGAAGGGATGTATTAAAGAACAGGGCTTCGGCTAATGCCGAAGTCCTGCTTTAATAAAACGGATTACCATTTTTCTCTATAATTTTTAGCCCCTTTCACCATTTTGGTAAAAGACCTTTCCCGCATCCTTTTTTCATGTTCGGAGGCGGAAAAATGCCGGGCTTCTTTGCGAAGTTTCAGGTAACTTTCATATACACTTCTCTCTAAAGTTCCGTTCGTCACTGCTTCGCTGACCGCACAGCCGGGTTCTCCGGTATGTGTGCAATCTGCAAAACGGCACGATTTCTCCCAATCGGACAGGTCTAAAACGGAAGACAGCACTTCGCCGCTCCCGGAGGTAAGACCGAATTCCCTTACTCCGGGAGTGTCTATCAAAACACCGGAGCCGCCGAGTAGCACCATCTCCCGGCGGGTGGACGTGTGTTTCCCTTTCCCGGTGGAATGGCTTAAAGAAGAGGTGGTCAATAACTCTTCCCCGCAGAGGGCATTGATGAGGGAACTTTTACCTGCGCCGGACAGCCCGACCAATACGATGGTTTCCCCCTGCCGTACGGATTCCCGGAGCTTGTCTATGGTTTCCGGGCGGAGTATGCTGGTGATGAACACCGGCATTTTATCCGATAGGTATTTCAGGAGGTCGGCGTTCTCTTCTTCGCCGTTTTTTAGGTCGGCTTTGGTTAAGACCAGCACGGGCTGGATTTCCTCTTCCAGCATTTGCACCATGAAGCGCTCTATCCTGCGGACGTTGAGCGGGTTGTCCCGGCTCTGCACGATGAATGCCTTATCCACGTGGGTAGCCAGGATTTGTTTGTCCGATACGGTTCCGCTTTTGCGGCGGTAAAGCGTATGGCTGCGCGGCAGTATATCGGTAATCACTCCCTTGTCCTGGCCGGTAGGCTGAAAAATTACCCAATCTCCGGTGCAGGGATACTCTTCGGGCGTTTTGCCGTAAAGGATATTTCCGGTCAATTCACAGAAGTAAATGCCGTTCTCTGCCGTCACTTCATAACAGGTTTTATGAGTTACGCTCACTCGCCCGTGGGGCAGGTCTTTGAACGGTGAAGTTTGTTTGTGGCGGGACAAAATTTCGTCCCAGCCGTATAATGATAATTGATTCATTGTTTTTTGTTTTTTGTTTATTCCGGTTTCCGGGCGATGAAAAATACATAACCGAAGAACTCTTTATTCATTTGGTAAAGAGCAACATCTTCTTTTTGGAATTTTACAAGATCGGTTGCTGCCGGACTATTGTGGTGCCGCTTCAGGAATATATCCATATATTCCGTCATAGGCGAATAATAGTTGTCCGTCCAGCAATATTCGGGCAGGATAAAATGAGCCACCGGTTTGTATCCCAGTCGTTCGATAATATCGATTTTCCCGGAAATCTGGCTGATTTCCGGAAAGTTTACCGAAAAGTAATCCAGTTGTGCGGGACGGGCTGCCGATAGCCAGCAACACTCCGATACAGCGATATAGCCACCCTTTTTAAGGAAGCGTTTCCATTCCGCGAACCCTTTTTCAAAGCCGATGTTATAGATAGAGCCTTCCGCCCAAATCAAATCGAGCGATTCGTCTTCGAAAGGAAGATTGGTCATGGAGGTGAGTATTGTTTTCACCCTGTTCTCCAGTCCCAGCCTTGCCATTCGCCGGTTTAACTCTTCTATCATTTCCGGCAACAGATCGTTGGCGATGATCTCTGCTTCGGTATGCGTAGCGAGTACCCGCGTTTGTGCTCCGGCACCGCATCCGATGTCCGCGATGCGCTTCATCGAAGAGAGTTCCGGTATAAAGCTCAGGGCTTTTTCGGTTTGTTCGTCGGCGCCGGGGCCTTGACGGTTCAGTTCTTTAAAGTAGTCGGCTATTATTTTTAAATCGAAATTAGTAATAATTGGATTTTTTTTGTCCATGATGTTTATAAAATTTTATATGCCGTTATAGCACAGGCGTATAGATACCTGTTTACGGTCTTTTTTTGTTTGTAAATAAATCAATAGAAAAATATCCGAACAATATCTGTCGTTCAGAAAAATGGAAAGAATAATCTACGAAAGCCGCAGATTATTTACAGGACAATATCCTTATGTGAGTTAGAGAAATTAAACATCCAATTATTTTAGTAGGGGCAAAGATATGTAAAAACTATTGGAACGCAAGAATTTATTGAATTTTAATTGTTTTTGTTACAGGAATGGATTGTATTTACAACCCATTATGAAGTAAAGGGATAAACGGATTGAAAATCGGGTCTTGGAGTAGTGCTGTATTTTCAGTGTAGCTCGGGTTTTATAGACGAGAAAGGGCGTTCCAATGCAGAACGCCCTTCTTTATGATTTATCCGTGGGAAAAACACCCGGTCGATAAGCGGGAACGATACTCCTTCGATGCGTATTCATGCCGTGAATTTCGTATCCCTATGCTTTGCGGCTATCCGGTATTAGCGCATTTCCCAGTTTTTTCTTGTCCATTTGATCGTGCGGCCTTCCGGAATGTCTAAGTTCGGATTGCTCCGGGTGCGGCTGACATCCGCTTTCGGACCGGGAGTCAGCGGGCTGTTTTCCAGTACATGCCTTACCCTTACCCGCTGGTCGGAAGTGAATCGGTTCAGGTACGAGAAATCGTAGTCCATGATGTTGTATGAAGTGAATTCCACGCCTTCGGGGCTGGTACGGAGTGCCAGTTGGTTGAAAGGCAATGCATGCGTAAGCGAGCCGAGCCAGGCTTCATAAGCCGCCCGGTCGTAAGTTTCCGTGTCGTCGCAATAATCGGTGGGGTTTTTATCTTCGATAAACACATGGAACAAGCCGAGGTAATGCCCCAGTTCGTGTGTCAGGGTCAGGGTCAGATCCGGCACTTTCAGGCTGGAATGTTCGGTGAGGGCGAATTTGTTATTGACACTCACGCAATGCGGATAAGACGGCTGTAACGTGGGATCGGTCACATAGCGGTCGCCGTATTGAAGTCCTGCCAGGCTGTTGCTGCTGAGCGTGTAGGGCAGGTAAGAGATACCCAATGTATTCTGCTCGCTAAACGTATAGACGAAGATGTTGATGTAGTTATTCAAATCCCAAACGTAGGGAATGACATTTTTATCTTTCATAAAGACATCGCAGCTTATCGTCGTGGAAGACGGCCATTGTATTCTTTCGATGCCCGGCTCTGCCAGCTCGTTGCCTTCGGGGTCGTGGGTGGCGAGGGTAAATTCCAGGTTCATGTCGATGCTGTTGTTGGCGTCGGCATACATGGCGTTACATTCGCCGACGATCCGGTAAATCCGTTCGGCACTTATATTTTGTTCCGCAGAATTGGCGTCGTTGTATAAAATATGGAAAATCACCGGAAGTTTGTAATGGTATTCTGTTTCGGAGCCTTTTTGATTTACCCGTATGGCCTTGCGTACATCGGGATTTTTTAGGACTAAAGTCGCCATACGTTCCTGGGACGAGATGTTCGCTTCGATAGCGAGCCTTAGGGTGTCGTTCCCGTTTCCGGTGAGCTTGTCCGGCTGGCACCAGTTTACCGCTCCGGTCACTTCCCATTCCATGTTGCTTTCCACGGGAACTTTCAGCACATGCGCTTCGCTGTCGAAATTGTAGATCGAGCCGGAAGGTAAATTCAATGTTCCGGGGTTGCGTTCGTCCGTGTGGCAGCCGACGAGCGACAATGCCAGGCAGAAAATGAATATGAATTGTAATCTCATGTTATTGTCCTGAAATTTAGTTCACAAATATAATTTATTTTGCGGAAAAAACAGGAAAGGCAAGAAACAATCGTTGGTTGTCGCTTGCCTTTTGTGCGTGGTTTGTTTGCCACATTGTGAGCTACTATAATTATTGGAGTTTCTTTATTTTTTCAGTCCAGGCTTTCACCCGTTCTTCGGTTTTTTCCGGCTCGTTGATTTCGTCGATCGGTAAACCTGCAAATTTCCCGTTTATTTCTGCTCCGGAATGTTCGAAGCTGTAACCGTCCACTTCCGTTTCTCCGGCAAACTGACAACCCGTGTGTTGCAGTTCGTTGTATATCAGTCCGATGGCATCACAAAAACTGGTGCTGTATGTGGCCGAATCCCCGCATCCGAAAATGGCTACGGTTTTTCCTTCGAGTTTCATATCCTTTAATTTGAAAAGGAAATCGTTCCAGTCGTCCTGAAGTTCTCCTTCTCCCCAGGTGGAACAGCCTAACAGCAATATGCCGTAGGGCGTAACGGCTTCCACTTTGGTGTCCATCACATTGTGAATGTCTTCTTGGCCTACTCCTAACCGGGTGGCGATTTCTCCTGCAATTTCTTCGGTGTAGCCTGTGGTCGAACCGAAAAATATACCTATCTTTCTCATAAATTGTTTCGTTCATGCGATTATAGTTTTGTTTACGTAATAAAAAGAAAGTAAGATGTCCGATCGGGGGAAAAAATCCCTAATTTGGGTTAAATAAGGTGGCGAAATATTGCCGGACAGGGAAAAAGCGGACGTTGCTTGCGTATAAGGATTGAAATATGGAAATGAATCGGATATGATAATGTTATTCACGACGACGATAAGAACCGGAAACGAGGCGGCTAAAGAAAAAGGAGAGGCTATCCCGCTGGAACGTATCCCGCAGGAGGCGGTGGACGTGCTGAAATATTTGCCTGAAAATGTGGTGATCGCGCACCGGGGCACGACGTATTGGGCGCCGGAGGAAACCGAGGCGGCTATGCGGTGGGCGAGAAATACGGGGGCGGATTACTTGGAACTGGATTTGCAGCGGACGAAGGACGGGGTGCTGATTGCTTTGCACGATGTGAACCTGCGCCGTACGACCGATGTGGAGGAAATTTTTCCCGAACGGGCGGACTGTCCGGTGTCGGCTTTCACGCTGGAAGAATTGAGGCGGCTGGATGCCGGAAAATGGTTTAATACGGCTTTTCCCGAACGGGCACGGGAGGGATTTACAGGATTGGACGTGCTGACGCTGGAGGATGTGGTGAAGATCGCAGAGGGCTACCGCATTGTGCGGGACGAGGCGGGAAAGCGGATTTACGGAAAGGACGGGGGCGACAGTCCGGTTACCCGGTACGAGCCCGACCCGGAAGATAACGGGAATCGTCCCGGTATTTACCCGGAAACGAAGGAGCCGCAATTGTTTCCCGGAATGGAGATCGATCTAAGGCGGGAACTGGAGCGCTTAGGCTGGTATCATCCCGATGTGTCGAAAATGAAGACAATCCCGGTATTTGCCGGGAGGGTGGGGATTGCCGGCACTCCGGCGCGTGTGATTTTGCAGACTTTTTCAGACGAAAGCCTGGCTGAGCTGCGCCGGGCTTTTCCGCGTTTGCTCCCGACCTGTTTCCTGCTGTGGCTGGGGAACGAGGCATCTGACCTGAAAAGCAGGTCGCCCGAAGATTATGCAGCAAAAATCAATTACGGGATTAGCCGGGGAGCTGTGATACTGGGACCGAGCATCGGCGGCGCTCCGAATCATTACGACGATCTGCTCGAACCCTGGCAGGGGGCGATGATCCGCCGGGCGGGGATGCGGATACATCCGTATAGTTTCGATACGGAAGATCAGATGAAAGAATATACCGGAATAAAGGCCGGAAAACCGGAGTGGAATCGCACAGACGGCATGTTTACCAACCGGGCGGACGAAACGATCCGTTTTTACCGGAATTATTTATCCCAGGGCGTTCAGCGGTGGCCGGAACCGCCTGAGGCGGAAAAGGTGCTGGATGCCCTGGGATATAAGAAAGGGAGATAATCCGTTCAGTATTTGCATTGGCGGATGGCTTCCGTCAGCGCTTTAAAATCGTGTGGGAATACATCGCCGATGTTCCCGATGCGGAAGGTGTCGGCATCGGAAATTTTTCCCGGATAGATCACAAACCCGTGTTGTTTCAATTGTTCGTAGAATGAGCCGAAGTCGAAAGAACTGTGCGGGTAGAGGAAAGAAGTGATGATCGGCGACTGGCATTCGTCGGGCAACAGGGTTTTGAAACCGAGTGCGCGCATGCCTTCCACCAGGGTGCGGTGGTTTTCCCGGTAGCGACGGTAGCGGGCTGCGATGCCGCCTTCTTCCTGCAATTCTTTGATGGCCTGAAAAAAGGCACGTACGACATGGGTCGGTGAGGTGAAACGCCATTTGCCGTGTCCCTTTTCCATTTCATCCCATTGGGCATACAGGTCGAGCGACAGCGAGCGTGCCACACCCCGGCAGGCTTGCAGCTTGGTTTTCTGCGCGATGACAAAGGACATGCCCGGTACTCCCTGGATACATTTATTGGCACTGCTGACTAAAAAGTCGATTCCCAGCCCTTCGATGTCGATGGGTATGCCGCCGAAGCTGCTCATGGCATCCACGATCCAGGTCAGCCCGTGGGCTTTCACCACCGGGGCGAGCTGTTCGATCGGATTCAGGATTCCCGTCGTGGTTTCGCAATGGACAACCGACAGGTGGGTGATGTCCGGATGTTCCGCCAGTGCTTTTTCCGCTACGGTTGCCGTTACAGGTTCGGTTTCGTGCAGGCCGACCAGCACGTAATTCAGTTTCAGGTAGTCGGCGATTTGTGCCATTCGCTTGCCGTAGGCGCCGTTAGCCAGAATCAGGAGCTTATCCGAATCCTTCACGGCGCAGCCTAAAGTGGCTTCTACGCCGTATGTGCCGCTCCCCTGCAACAGCACGGTGGTATATCGGTCGCTGACTTTTGCCAGGTCTGCTAACTGTTTGCGGATTTCGGTCACTACGCCTTCGTTATAATCTTTGTCCCAGGTGCACCAGTCTTGCAGCATGGCTTCGCGTACGGTTTCCGAGGTGCTTAAAGGGCCGGGGGTAAGCAGTATATAATTTCTCATGGTATTTATTTTTATTCGGTTTATTTATAATCGTTATTCAGCCGGGCATTGATTGTGGCAAGGGTTTCGGGCAGTTCACGGATGGTATCGATCACGTAGTGCGCTCCGGCATCGAGCATGCGTTTCCGCACTTCGTATTTCATTTTTTCCAATTGTCCGGGAGCGGTGGCGTTGTATTCTTCCTGCGACAGTCCCAGTTCGTTACTTCCGGTGATAACCCCCACCGACCATACTTTGGCGTTGATCCCTTCTTTGATGTCGGCTATCGTGTCGCCGACTTTCACCACTTCATCCACCGAAGGGATCGCCAGATCGATCATGTTTCGGTAGATCATGTAGGGAGCCGGGCGTCCTGCGGGCAGGAGATCGGGCGTTACCAGATTGTCCACGGTATATCCCTGGGCTGCCGCTCCCGGACGGACCACATCCATCATCGCCTGTGTGTAGCCCGTGGTAGAGCCGATGCGGATGCCTTCCCTGCGTAAACCGTTCAGGGTGTCGATCACGCCCGGAATCGGGGCAGTGAAGTTTTCCAGCGAGGCGAACAGGTGTTTTTCAAAACTTTCGTACATTTCGTTTACATCCCGCATGTTCCATTCGCGTCCGTAAACCTCGTGGAACCGGGCGTTTACTTCCGGCATGCGGAGTATGGCCTTGATATGCTCTATTTTCAGCAATCCCATAGGCTCGCGGGCCTGACGGTAGGTGATCCGGATATTTTTTTCTTCAAAGATTTTCAGGAAAGCGTGCAGGGGAGCAAAGCAGCCGAAATCTACGGCCGTACCCGCCCAATCCATGATGATACAATTAACCTTTTTCATATTTTTCTGAATTTGAATAATATTGTTTTTAGCCGGTGTTCTCTGAACGGTTTGCAAATTTAGCGGGAAAATGCCTGTGCTTGTTCTCTTCGTTCCACTTTTAAACTGCTTGCGGCAGGGCGGTCAGAGGAGGTACGGGGCGGGTTCCGGGCTGTTGTGCCTGAGTACGTGGGAATTTCCTGCGATATTGTCCCCAAAGGCAGAACATCGCTCCGGTGAAGGCAACGCAGCAGAACAGGCTGACACAACCCGCCATCAGGTTGTAGAATTCCAGCCAGTCGATGTCCGGATGCATAAATTCTTTGACCGTCAGCACTAATACCGTTCCCGTGTAACCGATAAAATCGATCAGGGCGATAAAGAAGCCGACACAGCCCCTGATCTTGAAACAGGCGATAAACCGGTCGAAAAAAATAGTCTGGAAGGTCAGAAAAGCGATGTACAGGCAAAGGCTTTGAATGAAAAGCCAGCTAAGAGGGCCGAGTTGTATGCTGTTGTAGCCGAAGGAGGTGATTCCCATGACGACCGATCCGGCAATGACCATAGAGAGCAGGAGCATCAGGCTTTTGATGTTGCTTTTCACGAACATCATCAATCCGAAGATACCTAATATAATCAGGGTGACAATGCTGTCGATGCGGGCGAAAATCCAGGAGGAATACGAGGATACGTCGAAGATATTCACTAAGAAATCTTCTTTGATGTCCCGGAGAATCACCAGCAGGAAGTTGGCGGCCAGTAGAAGCGTCAGCATCGGCATATATTGGCGGAACAATTCCCAGCGCTGTTTGCCGTTCAGGGTTTCGCGCTTCGATTTGCTGGCGATGTCGTGTTCGTCGGGCTGTGGTAAACGGCTCAGGCTATACCCCAGCAGCAATAACAGGGGCAGGGCCACTCCCCCGATCAGGGCGGGCATCAGAAATTGATCTATGTGCAGGGTGTTCATCACAAACAGCCCGATGGATTTGGCCGTGCCGGAACTGAACACGATGCTGACGCCGAGCATGCTCGCCAGCAGATCGGTAACCCGCCGGCCTTCGATAAAGCTGAAAATCACCCCCCACATGCAGCCCAATGCCAGGCCGTTGAAGAACATGACGAGCAGATTATAAGGGGCCGGCAGGAGCCAGAAACCCACCAAGGCCAGTTCCGCCAGGATCGAAGCCAGGACGATGAATCGGAAACGGGTTTCTTTTTTGAGCTCGGAGATAAGTTTGATGCCGGCGAATTTGGCGATCAGGTAACCCAATATCTGGACGATGGTCACCGCTACCTTATAATCCATGTGGAAAAATTCCAATCCTTCGAAAGCGGCGGCAGTGTATGGTTTGCGCAGGGCATAGACCAGAGAGTAAGACAGCAGCGCCGCGCCTCCTGCCCAAAGGATGAACAGCAGGTCGGAGAGGCGTTTCCCGGAAACGGTTTTAGCAGTGGAAGAAAGATTCATATTTACTCGTTTTTTGTTCTGCCCGGTGTGCCGGGAGAGATGTTTTTCTGTTTTCCGGAAGCAAAAGTAGAGGGAGGGAAGCGGTTAAAAAATGAATATCCGGGATTCATAAAATTCATTTTAAGCCCCCGGATTAAGTAATATTAATGTAACATTCATGAAACAGCATTGTCATGATATTGGATTTATTTTGCCGAAAATGGATAAAACCGTACTATTAAAAATCGAGGATATGAACGAATTTTTGGAAATATACCGCCGGATCGGGTATTTGCGTAACAAGGGGGTGAAAATGAAAGAGATCGCCGATCGCATCGACATGACTCCCAGCGTTTTGTCGTCGCTATATACCACCGTGTTCCCCGCTTATTTCGAGGCGGTGAAAAAAAGTTCCCCGGACGATGCTCTGGATTATGCGCTGTCGCAGGTGAATAATGTTTCCCGGAAGCGGCTTTTGGCGAATATCGGGATTACACGCCAGCTTTTGGCGGAGTTCGAGCCGGAAGAATGTGCGGAACGGACGGGAAGCCCTTTTGTGGGGATGCTGGGGGAAGAGATGCTGCAATCTACCCACAAAGCGGCTCCCTATTGCGGGCAGTATATGAGTTATAGCCTTTCGTCCTCTGCGGATAGTCTGAAAATAGAGCCTTTTCTGCTTGCGGTGGCCGACAACGGCGAGTATCTGAAAGTAGGGCGCATCAGCGCTTACCGCAGCATACAGTGGGGGGTGGGGATCGTGAGCGATTACCGGACTCTTTACCTTTCGTTCAGCGAAACGCCTGCGCCGCAACTGGCTTTGGTGACGATTTACCTGCAATTGCCCCTGCACGACCGTCCCGATATGTTGCGGGGGCTTTATATGACTTTGGATTACAATCACAATCCGATCGCCCGCCGCATTGTGTTCGTGCGTTGTTCGGAGCAGACGGATTTGGATTCTTTCCTCGAATGGAAGGGCGGGATTGTGGAGAAAGGAAATTTAACGGACGAGCAGCAGGTTTTTTATGATTATACCTGCCAGGCGGGGGATTATATAAAAATGTGTTCCGTTCCGTCGCCCCGGCTGGACTATTCCGACCTGACCAGGGAGAAAAAAATGCTGGAAATATAAAAATCCTTTTTTTTAGAAATGGTTTGTTTAAAATAGGGGTGTTGGTGAATAAAATTGTAATATTTTAAATCAATACCCCATATTTTATATGTTTGTAATTGTAAAATATTATATATTTGCAAAAAGTAACTCTAAAAATAGGGGGTATATATGAAATTTACAAAAATGCATGGAATCGGAAACGACTATGTTTATATGTATGGAACGGGCGATTCCATTGCGGATATTCCGGCATTGGCCCGGCGGGTGAGCGACCGTCATTTCGGGGTAGGCTCCGACGGGCTGATCCTGATCGATCCGTCCGACCGGTACGATTTCAGGATGCGGATGTATAATGCCGATGGTACCGAATCGGCCATGTGCGGAAACGGTTCCCGCTGTGTGGGAAAATATGTATATGACAAGGGGTATACCGGTAAAACGGAAATCGACCTGGAAACAGGGGCGGGAGTGCGGCATCTGACGCTTTTCCCGGAGAATGGAAAAGTAAAGTCCGTGCGGGTGGACATGGGGACACCCGAATTGTCGCCCGTCCGTATTCCGGTGGATCATGCGGGCGACCGGGTGGTGGATATGCCTTTTTACCTGGGGGCGGATGTTTTTCGTATCACTTGCGTGTCGATGGGAAATCCGCATGCGGTGATGTTTGTGGACGATGTGGATAAAATCGACCTGGAAGGGATCGGTAAGGTGCTGGAATGCCATCCGTTTTTTCCGCAGCGTACGAATGTAGAGTTCATACAGGTGATAAATCCCGGAGAGTTGAGGATGAGGGTGTGGGAAAGAGGAACGGGTGAAACGATGGCATGCGGAACGGGTGCTTGCGCTTCGCTGGTGGCGGGGGTTTTGAACGGGAAATGTGAACGGAAGGCCGTGCTTCATCTGCTGGGAGGCGACTTGCAGGTGGAATGGGGTGCAGATCATCATGTGTACATGACCGGAGCGGCGGAAACCGTGTTTGAAGGTGAGTTATACGAACTATAATAGAAAGGCTTATGGTATTGGTAAACGAACGATTTCTGGCTCTGCCGGAAAGTTATCTTTTTTCAGAAGTGGCGGCTAAAGTGGCTGCTTTTAAAGCCGGGCATCCCGAAGCGGATGTGATCCGCCTGGGCATAGGGGACGTTACCCGCCCGCTGACACCTGCGGTGATCCGGGCTTTGCATTCGGCAGTAGATGAGATGGCCGACGGCTCTACTTTCCGGGGATACGGGCCGGAACAGGGGTATGAATTTTTAAGGCAGACGATCATAGAGCACGATTTTGCTTCGCGGGGCGTGTCGCTGAGTGCCGACGAGGTGTTTGTCAGCGACGGGGCGAAGAGCGATACCGGGAATTTTACGGATATTTTGGCCGAAGGAAACCGGATTGCCGTGACCGATCCGGTGTATCCGGTGTATATCGATTCCAACGTCATGGCAGGGCGTGCCGGAGAGTTGCAGACGGGCGGTTGTTGGAATAAGATCGTGTATCTGACCTGCCGGGCCGAAAACGATTTTAAACCGGATTTTCCGGCGGAAATCCCGGATGTGATTTATTTGTGCTTTCCCAACAATCCCACCGGGGCGGCTTTGAATAAGCAGGAGTTGAAAGCCTGGGTGGATTATGCCCTGGAACACCGGGTACTGCTTTTGTTCGATGCGGCTTACGAGGCGTATATTCACGAGGACGATGTGCCTCACAGCATTTACGAGATAGAGGGAGCGAAGCGGGTGGCTGTGGAATTTCGCAGCTTTTCGAAAACGGCCGGATTTACGGGGTTGCGTTGCGGTTATACGGTGGTGCCCCACGAACTGAACGTATATGACCGGGCGGGGCATGCCGTAGAATTGAACCGCTTGTGGAACCGCCGCCAGTGTACGAAGTTTAACGGAACGGCATACATCATCCAGCGGGCTGCCGAAGCGGTGTATTCTCCGGAGGGACGGCAGGAAGTGGCGGATTTGATCGCTTATTATATGGATAATGCCCGCACGATCCGTGCCGGGTTGCTGGAGGCCGGGTTCAAGGCGTTTGGCGGGATCAATTCTCCTTATGTCTGGTTGCAGGTGCCCGAAGGCATGACATCGTGGACGTTTTTCGATCGCCTGCTGTCGGAATGCCATGTGGTAGGTACGCCCGGCGTGGGTTTCGGGCCGGGAGGGGAAGGGTATTTCCGCCTGACCGGATTCGGCGACCGGGAGCGAACGGAGCGGGCTATCCGGCGCATCTGCGAGTGGAAGCGGTAAGTGCTTTCGCTTTCATAAATGCGATGAAATAAAAACGGTCTTTCCTTTCTTTTATTTGAGGGGAAAGACCGTTGTTTTTATAAGGGGGTGTCCGGTTACTTCTGGACGATTTCGCCTTCCGGTGTGACGGCGAGCTTTATTTCGGAATTGCCTTTTTCCAATTCCAGCAAGTAGTATGATTGGTCGGGTGTTTCCACAAAATGTGCGTCGTCGATCCGGTAGTCTTTGTAAGGCGCTTCGTCGAGTATGGCACTGACCGCTGCCGGGATGTCGTTTTTACGGACTTCCCAGGAAGTAGATATCCATTCGTTCCGGGGCGAGAATACGACTTCTTTATTTATCCCTTTGTCTAAGATGTCCACTTCCAGCATGCCGTTTTCTTCATCGGCTTCAATGATTACCGCTTTCGGGTATTTGAGGGTGATTTTATCCCTTACGGATTGATCTAAAGGCATGTAGGCGAGTTTTTGCTTTTTCTGCCTTTCGGTTATCACTTTCATCAATTCGCCGTTTTCGCTGTAATACAGTTCGGCTTCCTGTCCGTCTTTTTTCATTTCCAGCACGTAAACGGCAGGCATACCCGCCCTTTCGATTTTATCGATGTCGTCTTTTTTCCAACTGCTGTATTCGCCTTTCTCTACGTCGGAACGGATCGTTGCGGGCAGGGCTCCGTATTTCAGGTCGCTTTCCGTCATAATCCATTTGCCGTCGTTGCTGAACCAGGCTTTATATTCTACGCCTTTTTCCCGAAATTCAGCTACCTGGTAGCCTTTTTCCTGTTCCCATTCCACCCGGGAAGCTTTGGGATATTTGGCACTTAGCGACGAGATCACTTTGGTTTCGGGACGGTATTTGTCCCGCTGGTTACAGCTTGCCATGACCAGCCCCGTAGCGAGGAAGAACATGAGAAATAATAATTTTACTTTCATTGTTTTTATTTTCAATGGTTATTATATTCATTATGAGCATATATACGAAAAGTGCCGTCCGATGTTGCCGAATTTTTTCACCGGGCGTGTTTTTACCGTCGGGGGGGATTTGATTTTGCAGCATACAGACTCCGGATTACGCAGGCAGGGAACCGGCGGGAATAAATTTATTTGTTTCTGCCCCCGGCTTGTATTATCTTTGTTGAAGAACTTAAATAAGATGAATGATGTTTCGGAAAATAGCAGTGATCGATGAAACGGGCTTAAAACCCTGGGCAAGAGAGCGGTTGAATGAATTGGCGGAAGAAGTCGTTTTCTACGATTCCGTTCCCGACGGGGCGGAGGAAACGATCCGGAGGATCGGGGATGCCGATGCCGTGCTGGTGTCGTATAAAACGCCTGTGAAGAAAGAGGTGATCGGAGCTTGTCCCGCTATCCGCTATATCGGAATGTGCTGTTCGCTTTACAGTGAGGAAAGCGCGAATGTGGATATTGCCGCCGCCCGTGAGAAAGGGATCACGGTGTGGGGCATTCGCGATTACGGAGACGAGGGAGTGGTGGAATATGTGGTGAGCGAACTGGTGCGTTTGCTGCATGGGTTCGGCGGTGTTCAGTGGCGCCCGCAGGCGTATGAACTGACCGGGCTGAAAGTGGGGATTATCGGGCTGGGACGTACCGGGCGCATGATTGCCGATGCTTTACAGTTTTTCGGCGCACAGGTGTTCTATTACAATCGTAGCCGGAAGCCGGAAGCGGAAGAGTCCGGCATTCGCTGGCGTACGCTGCCGGAATTGTTGCAGGAAGTGGATATTTTAGGTACTTGCCTGCCCCGGAACAGTATCGTTTTGAAAGAGGAGGAATTCCGGCTGTTCGGACGCAATAAGATTCTGTTCAACACTTCGGTGGGGGTGACTTTCGATGTGCCTGCCCTGCAAGAGTGGCTGAAAGCTCCGGATAATTATTTTTTGTGTGACCAGGTGGGCATGGGGGCGTATGCTCCGGTGCTGGCGGGATCGGAGCAGGTGATTTTCTGCGACCGGGTGTCCGGACATTCCGTGCAATGTATGGAAAGGCTTTCCCGTAAGGTGATCGATAATGTGGAATCGTTTTTGGGAATGTCTTCCCCTGCCGGGCGATGAATTATCTGGCACATATCTTTTTGTCCGGGAACGACCGCCGGGTGCAGATCGGTAATTTTATCGGGGATGCCGTGAAAGGCGAGGCGTATAAGCGGTATCCGTCCGGTTTCCGGGAGGGCATTTTGCTGCACCGGAAAATCGACGATTTCGCCGACCGTCATCCTGCCGTAAAGGAAGCGGTCGGTATGGGACGCCCTTATTTCGGTCGGTATTCGGCCGTTGTAACCGATATCTTCTTCGATTATTTTCTGGCGGTGGATTTCCGGGCTTATGCCGGGATGCCTTTGCAGGGTTTTGCGTGGGGCTTTTATGGGGCGATGGTCAGGAATTATTTCCATTTGCCGGATAGAATCCGGGGCTTTTTATGGCATTTTATCCTGACAAACCGCCTCGGACGCTATGCTTCGCCGGAAGGGATCCGGCAATCGCTGGAGATCATGGTGACTTACCGTAATTTGCAGGTTTCCCCTCCGGAAGCCGTGGCATATCTGCAACAGCACCGGGAAGAGTGGCAGGCTTTGTTCCGGGAATTTTTTCCGGAAGTCCAGGAGATGTGCCGGAGGGAATTGGCAGGCTTGTCTGTCTGAAAAATAGACGGTTATGGAAAAACGCGTTTGTCCGTCCACCGTTCCCGGCTTCCACACATTCGGTATGCCGGAAAGGCTTGTGTTTCCGGTTTAGGAAGTGTCCGGAAAAATATACGGAATAATAAAACCTTACCCTTTTTTTCTTTTGGGGTAAGGTTTTATTGTAAGAAGAAGCCGGAACTTTGGAAGTTTAGCGGCGATTATTTTTTTGCACGCAAAAAGTGTTTCGACAAAAATCTGCGCACCGGTTCGTCATACAGTTTCAGGCACAGATAAGCCAGTATGATACTTCCGATCACAAGGGCTATGGCTCCGGGTAAAGATTGTACGAATGTGAGATTCTCGTTTTTAACCCAGGCATAGTACAAATAAATAAAGGGATAGTGCACCATATACAGAGGGTACGATATATCTCCCATGAATTTACAGATGCGGGCAGTGGTTTTGTCCGTTGTTTTCCCGGATGCTCCGAGATAGACGATGACCGGGAAAAACAGAGCAAAGCATACGGTATCGTATAGGCCGTTCATCCACAAATTTTCACTTCCGCCGATTCGCGGCACTGCCAGTAGGATAACAATAGCCAGGCTGCATATCCAAAAAGCCCCTTTTATGTGGGTGGGTTTGAATATGCGGGACAACAGCAGTCCGGCCGAGAATGAAAACAATAAGCGTAGAGAGCCGCCGAGTATATTATCTCCTGTCAGGGAGAATCCGACACATATATCGCCGTACGGCCCCCAGATAGCAAATGCCGCTAGGCCGCACCCCGCAAGTAAGACCAATACAGAGAGTGCTTTTGTTGCAAGCTTGTGGATGAAGAGCGCATATAAGATGTTGCCGATGTATTCATAAAATAACGACCAGCTCGGACCGTTCAGAGGGAACATTTCGGTAACTCCCCGGATTTCGAAACCGGGTGTTGCCGGGATCAGGCAGGCATTCATCAGAGTGGCTACGATGAGCATCGTAACCGATACTTTCGATACGTCCCAAACGGAGCAACCTTGGAAATAGAACATCACGGCCCCGATCACGGCCCCGATCACCACCATCGGATGCAAACGGATAAACCTGCGCTTGATAAACTCTTTTATCGTCATCTTTTTCCATCGGTCGTCGTAGGCATAGCCGATAACGAAACCGGACAGGATAAAGAAAAAATCGACGGCTAGGTATCCGTGATTGATTCGCTGGTCGATGTGGCTGGTGGCATAGGCTTCGAATAGGTGAAAAAATACAACCATGAGTGCCGCCACTCCACGTAATCCATCGAGTATATCGTAATGCGGTTTGGTATCTGTAAATGCTGCTGCTGAAATTTTTGACATACGTTTATTATTATAGTTTTGTACTTAAAGCTATTTAAATGTATTTTGTTTCTTACACGCCCGGAATGGTTTTTAGGCAGTTTTCCCCTGCAAGTCTGCGAATATATGAAATTAATTTAAAAAAGTGGAATAAGGATTGATTTTTATTTCTACGGCCTTGCTACCGTTGCAAAACGGCCCGCCTGTCCGGAGAAAAAAAACGACGGGCAAAGGTCGGTGTCCCTTGCCCGTCGTTTATGGGGGTGAGGTCAATTCGCTTTTAAGGCTTTTTCGATCTCCTGTATCAGTTTCTGAAACGATTCTTCGCTGTAACCTATCTCCATAAATACGATTTTGCCGTCTTTGCCGATCAGGAAATTGCGGGGAATCGATTCGGTGGCGAACAGGGCGAACACTTTACGGTCGGTGTCTAAGCCCATGGGGAAAGTGTATCCGGTCTTTTCGCGGAATGCCTTTACGGTTTCGTATTTTTCCTGGCGGGATATCGGCAGGAAGACGAAATCCCTGCCTTTGAAGCGGTCGATTATATCTTTCTGTACGCGGGTCAGTTCCTGGCGGCACGGAGGACACCAGGTGGCCCAGAAATTCACCAGCACCACTTTGCCTTTCAGGTCTTGAATGTTCACCGCCGTGCCGTCGAACATTTTCACGGTGAAGGCGGGGACTTGCTGTCCTGTTTTAACCAGAGTGCCATTGTCTTCGGCATGAAGGCTCAGGTTAAGGGACAATAATAGAAGTATGGGAACGATCAGTTTTTTCATGGTTTTACTTTTTAATGATTAGTTGTTTTTATTAATGAGTGTTTTTATCCTTACGGAAGCCGAAAGCCGTTTGTTTTTCATGGTTTCCCGAAATCGATTATTCTTTAGATTAAATTCCATTGGTGTTTTTTCAAATCGACACAACCGTTGGTTTTGATACTTACCCCTTCGGCGGCAAGCAGGCTTTTTTGCTCTTCCCAGCCGGGAGCGGTGCGTCCCTGGCTGTTTACCACCCGATGACAGGGCAGGCAAAGGGTTTGCGGCACGTTTTGCAGGGCTTGCCCCACCAGCCGGGAATTTTGCGGGCGTCCCAGCAAGCGGGCGATCTGTCCGTAGGTCATGACGTTGCCTTCCGGGATCTGCCGGACAATGTCGTAAACTTCGGGATAAAATTCCCGGGCGGTGGCGTGTATCATCCTGTTTTTCGTTCGTTGAGCCTTTCTTTCCCGAGGAAAAGACCGGAGCACAAATATAGAAAATACGATTTTATATCGTAAGTTTGCTTACTGAAAAATGGTAAATAAAATGAGATACGGATTGAACGATAAGCCCGGCTTGCTGCCCTGGCTGCTTTACGGTTTGCAATGGTGGATCGTGTCTTTGCCCTGCGTGATGATCTTGGGGATTATTGTCGCTAAGCTTCATTTTGAAGATACCGGAGCACAGATTTTTTATATACAGAAATTGTTCGGAGTGATGGGGATTACCATGATCGTGCAGGTGCTTTGGGGGCACCGGCTGCCGCTGGTGATCGGGCCCGCTTCCGTCTTGCTGATCGGCGTGCTGGCGGCATTGTCCGCCGGAACCGGGGCTATCTATACGGGCATTTTTGCCGGAGGGGTTTTACTGATGTTGCTGGCGTTCACGGGCTGGCTGTCGAAGCTGCAATTCATCTTTACGCCCCGCATCATTGTGGTGATTCTTTGCCTGATAGCCTTTACCCTTGCCCCGGTGATCCTGAAACTGGTTTTTTCCGAGCCGGGACGGGTTTTATTCCATTTGTTTTTTGCTTTGGGGCTGGTGCTGGCGATGACCGTTGCCAATCACCGGTTGCCGGGAATATGGAAATCTACGGTCGTTCTGCTTGCCCTGCTGGCGGGAAGCGTGGGGTATTTTGCCGCCGGAGGTTTTCCGTCCCTGCCGCCTTTGGCATCTGCTGTAAAACCGGATTTTTTTAATTTTCCGCTGGATTTCGACACCGGAACGATCTTTGCTTTTATATTTTGCTATTTAGCTTTGCTTATCAACGAATTGGGGTCCATCCAGGCGGTGGGCGGCATGCTTGGGGCCGACGGCTTGGGAAAACGGACTACCCGGGGCGTGGGATTGACCGGGATTGCCAATGTGGTGTCCGGATTGGTGGGCGTAGTGGGGCCTGTGGACTATTCGATGAGTCCGGGGATCATTGCCGCCACGGGTTGCGGCTCCCGCTATACCCTGATTCCTGCCGGGCTGGGCTTGCTGGCCTGTGCTTTCTTTCCCGGTTTCGTCTATCTGCTGAATGCCGTGCCCGGCGTGGTGATGGGAGCGGTGTTACTCTACCTGATGTCGTCGCAGCTCTCCGCCGGAGTGCAACTGCTGGCGCGTGAAAGCGTGGTGCCCGATTTCAACGGGGGACTGACGGTGGGTTTGCCTTTAATGGTGGCTTTGCTGCTTTCTTTCGCACCGGTCGAAGCGATTGGCCATATCCCTGCCCTGATCCGCCCGATCGTGGGAAACGGTTTTGTGATGGGGGTGATTACCGTGCTGTTGCTGGAACACGGTGTTTTTCGCAGGCCGAAGGCTGAAAAGCGGAATGTCTGACATATTTCCCCGGTCCATTGAAACTCCCGGCTGTTTTTTTCGTAACCGATTCTTAGTAAACATAAAACGATATGAGGATGAAAAAAACAGCGGTATTCTGTATTTCCGGTCTTGCCGGATTGTTATCGTTGGGCGGGCTTCCTTCGGAAGCTTGTACCCGGGCGGTATATCTTGGTCCCGAAAACATGGTTGTGACAGGGCGCACCATGGATTGGCGGGAGGACATTCAAACGAATCTTTATCTTTTTCCCAGAGGGATGGAACGTGCCGGGGCCGACAAAGGCAATACCCTGCATTGGAAATCGAAGTACGGCAGTGTGATCGCTGCCGGGTATGATATCGGTACTTCGGACGGGATGAACGAGAAGGGATTGGTGGCGAATTTGCTTTATCTGGCGGAATCGGATTATATTCGTTCCGGCGATACCCGTCCGGTATTGGGAATCAGTGTCTGGACACAATATGTGCTGGATAACTTTGCAACGGTGGAAGAGGCGGTGGCTGAACTGAAAAAGGAAACTTTCCGCATCGATGCCCCGGATATGCCGAACGGGGCGAAATCGACCATGCACCTGTCGATCTCGGACGCTACCGGAAACAGTGCCATATTTGAATATATCGGCGGGAAGCTGGTGATTCACGAAGGGCGGGAATGCCAGGTGATGACTAATTCGCCCGTTTATTCCAAGCAAATGACTTTAGACGATTATTGGCAGCAGATCGGCGGATTGGTGATGCTGCCGGGAACAAACCGGGCTTCCGACCGTTTTGTGAGGGCTTCTTTTTATATCAATGCGATACCTCAGACCTCCGATCCGCATAGGGCTGTGGCGGGAGTGTTCAGCGTGATGCGGAATGTGTCCGTTCCTTTAGGAATTTCCGTAGAAGGACAGCCGAATATTTCATCTACCCGTTGGCGGTCGGTGTCCGATCAGAAAAACAAGGTGTATTATTTTGAAACGACGCTGACTCCCAATGTGTTTTGGGTGAACCTGAACAAAATGGATTTCCGGGAAGGTGCTCCGGTACGGAAACTTTCTTTGGTGAACGGCGAAATCTATGCCGGGGATACGGCGGCCGATTTCAAGGAAAGCAAGCCTTTTAAATTCCTGTTCGAGTCTGTACCCGCCCATTGAAATCCGTTGGGTTCGGGGATTCCCCTGCCGTTTACCGGATTCGTGTTAAGAACAATGGGAAAGCGGGGGGATGTCCCGTCGGGCGGTGACCCGGAAGGATATAAAGTGTCTTCCGGCTTAAAGGCAGGCTGACAGTCCGGAGGGCGTGGAAATATAGCTTTTTATAAAGACATGAATAAAAAGATTATTATATTTGTTTTCAACAATGTAATAATCTTTTTTTATGGCTGTATTTTTTTATGAAGGATTGACCGGCCGCTACGGTCTGGAAGAAACGGGCGGGGCTTTGACGCATCTTTGGCTGGAAGGCAAGGAGAAAGCCGGGGCGGGCAGGAATGCGGCGGCGTGGATGCCGGACGCCGTGAACGGGGATCTGGAAGAAACGCCTTTGTTGCGGGAAGCGAAAGCCCAGCTGGATGCCTATTTTGCCGGGCGGCTGAAAGATTTTTCTTTGCCTTTGGCTCCCGCAGGTACGGCGTTTCAGAAAAAAATATGGGGCTTATTGCAGGAAATCCCTTATGGAACAACCCGCACTTACGGGGAAATCGCCGTATCGGCGGGCGATGCGAAGGCTTGCCGGGCGGTGGGGATGGCGAACAACCGGAATCCCCTGCCTATCCTTATCCCTTGCCACCGGGTGGTGGGAGCGAATGGCGGCCTGGTGGGATATGGCGGAGGGCTGGACATTAAATTGAAGCTTTTGCAGTTGGAGGGTATCTGGTTGTTGTAAGAACTTGTTGGCCGGGAATGAAACTGGTTATTGTCATTGCCGGAATATCAGGGAGGGGATAAGTATAGAAATGGCGGTGGGGATAGGTGTGGGCTGATGTGGTATGCTCAGGGAATGTTCTGTAAATATAGGAAATAATAACTTTTCATTGCGGCGGGGTATGGGATAGCCTGCTGCTTACCGTTCCACGAAAAGTGGTGCACCGGGTATGTTTTTTCGGGTGTCTGCTGAATCGGCGGTTTCTTGTTTGTCCCGTTACGGGATGTTTTTATTTTTAACCGACTTAATGTATTTATTATGAAAGCCGAACCGGATTTTTATATCGTTACGGGTGGTCCCGGTGTGGGAAAAACGACTTTGATCGGGGAGTTGCAATGCCGGGGATATGCCTGTATGCGCGAAGCGGCGCGGGAAATTATCAGGGAGCAGGTTGCCGGGGGAGGTGATGCTTTGCCCTGGGGAAACGTGCGGGAATACGCTGCGCTGATGCTGGGTCGTTCCGTAGATGATTACAAGGCGGCTTTGCAGGCGGGGGAGTTTTGTTTTTTCGACCGGGGGATTCCCGATACGCTGGGATATGCCCGGCTGACCGGATTGCCGTTAGAACGGGAGTGGGAAGATGCCGGACGGCTTTTCCGTTACCGGAAGACGGTGTTTGTGCTTCCGCCCTGGGAGGAGATTTACCGCCCGGACACCGAGCGCAGGCAGGATTATGCAGAGGCTGTGAAAACTTATCGTTGCCTGAAGCGGGAATACCGCCGTTGGGGATACCGTCCGGTGGAAGTGCCCCGGCTTCCGGTGGATTTACGGGCGGATTTCGTACTCCGGGTGTGTAAAGAAGACCGGGCGTTACCTGCGTTTTAACGGCATTTGCTGCGACAGGCGGAAACAACTGACGATAGCGGCTATCACAGCGAAAGCGGCGCCCACCAGCAGGCTGGAGGTGTTGCTTTTCCCTTGCGGGGCGAGGCTGAATAACAGGGCTACGAGGGTGGCTCCAAAAGTTTGTCCCAATAGCCTGGCGGTGCCGATCATGCCGCTCGCCCCTCCGCTCCGGTTGGTCGGAGTCGATGACATAATGGTGCTGTTGTTGGGCGTTTGAAACAGCCCGAAACCCGCTCCGCAAACCGCCATGCGCCAGACGATCGCCCCGTCGGTGGGGTTGGAAAGGGTGGCGAGCAGGTATAAGCCCAAACCGAAAATCAGCATACCTACGCATCCTAAAATACCTGCATGTATTTTTTCCACCAGATACCCTGCCAAAGGGGCGGTGAACAGGGTGGCTACCGGCCACGGGGTGAGCAATAGCCCGGTGGCTACGTCCGAACGTCCCAGCACATTTTGTAAGAAAAAAGGCAGGGATACCAAGGCCAGCATTTGTGCCGTGAACGAGCAGATGGACGTGATTACGGAAAGTGAAAAAATGGGGATTTTCAACAGGTCTATGGGGAGCAGCGGAGCTTCCCTCCGGAGTTGCCGCCGGACATAATACGTGCCGACAAAAACAAGCAGGGCTATTTGTATCAGTAAGAAATCCGTTCTTTCGTGGTGGGCGAATCCTTCCATGGAATAGATCAACAAGCCGAAAGTGAGGGCGTTCGCCACTGCGCTAACCTTGTCGAATTTCCGGTTTTGCCGTTTTTCCCCTTTCGGCAGAAATCTGATCCCCATGATTAAGGCCAGCAGCCCTAAAGGAATGTTGATCGCAAATAACCAGTGCCAGCTACCCAGCGAAAGGACGGCACTCGCCACCGAAGGGCCTGCCACTGCCGATACGGCTACGACCATGGCATTGATGCCCATGCCCCGGCCTAAGTATTGGCGGGGATAAATGGTGCGTAACTGGGCGGTGTTCACGCTGGTGATCGCCGATGCGCCGAATCCCTGTAACACCCTGGCTATGGTCAGCATCCAGAATGAGGTGGAAAGCGCACATAGTAACGAAGTGACGCAAAATAAGGATATTCCCGAAAGGAACACTTTCCGGTAGCCGAATATATCCCCCAGGGAAGAAAACGAAAGCAGCGAAATGGTAATGGCTAACTGGTAGGCATTCATTACCCATATCGTAAGCGAAGGAGAGGTCCCGAATTCTTTGGAAAGGGTGGGAAGGACTACATTGACAATGTTGGCATCGAGCACCGACATGATCAATGCCAGCGAAGCCGCCACCACCGCCCAAATCCTGCGCGGAAAAGGCAGGCCGTCCGAATCCTCCTGAATAGATACGCTACCCGTGTTCATGTATCATTGTTTTCAAAGTACAAAAATACATAAAATCGGGGATTAGCCGTAGGGAGAATTATAATACTTTCATTGTAAATCTTATCTTTGTTCATACGAATGCTAAGAATTACTGTTTATGAGAATGAAAGTATGCCAAAGTTGCGGAATGCCGATGATTTCAAACGATCAGTTCGGGACGAATGAAGACCATAGTAAAAACAAGGATTATTGTTGCTTTTGCTATGAAGAGGGACATTTTACCCAGGAGTTTACCATGGAAGAGATGATTGAACATTGTGCGCAGTTCGTCGATGAATTTAACCGGGAAGTGGAGCGTAAGCTGACACGGGAACAGGCTATGACCGAAATGCAAAAAAGTTTTCCTTCCCTGAAACGCTGGCAGGCACGCTGACCGTTTAGTAAAGAATTTTATCCGGCAGCTCTCTTTTAACGAGGGCTGCCGGATTTTTTATAATCTGTTTTTCCTTCTTTTTTTAATTAGTTAGTTATTTTTGTCGTCGTTTATAGAAGATATTTTGGAGAGAATCGCCCGATAGTTTCCGGAACATATAAAGAATAAGTATAAAAGGCGGTTGTAAATGATTTATAAAATCGTTTTTTTTTAATCGGGAGAAATTTTTTCAGGAACACGATTTATATCCGGTGTACGGTGCGTATCCGGTGATTTTTTTGCGGTGTGGATCGGACAGGATTTTCCGTTTCGATAATTAAGATGGTGTATGCTTTTTAATTCTTTTGAGTTTTTAGTTTTTTTGCCGCTTGTATTTTTAGGCTATTGGTTTGTGTTTAAGCCGTTAAAGATACAAAACCTGTTTGTGGTGGCGGTAAGTTATCTGTTTTACGGCCTGTGGGATTGGCGTTTCCTGCTTTTAATCGCTTTTACCACGGCTTGCAGTTTTGCCAGTGGGGTATTGCTGGAAAAATGGGAAGGTCGAAGGAAAAGACAGAAATGGGTATGTGTTTCGAACCTTATCCTGAACCTGGTTATTCTGGGTATTTTTAAATATTTCAATTTCTTCGGGGAGAATTTCGCGGCTTTGTTCCGGCAGTTCGGGTACGATCCGGGGTGGGTAACGTTGCATGTGGTGTTGCCTGTGGGGATTAGTTTTTATACATTTCAGGCATTAAGCTACACGATCGACGTTTACCGGGGGCAGTTGAAGGCTACGCACGATGCAGTGGCGTTTTTCGCCTTTGTCAGTTTCTTCCCTCAATTAGTAGCCGGGCCGATCGAACGGGCGGTGAATCTTTTGCCGCAGTTTACCCGTCCCCGGACGTTCGATTATGATCGGGCCGTAGATGGAATCCGGCAGATGTTGTGGGGCTTTTTTAAGAAAGTGGTGATTGCAGATAATTGTGCGATCTGGGCGAACGGTATTTTCGGGAATTACGAGGCGATAAACGGAAGCGGCTTATTCCTGGGCGCTTTCTTTTTTACGATACAAATTTACGGTGATTTTTCCGGTTATTCGGATATCGCTATCGGATGTGCCCGCCTGTTCGGGATCGATCTGATGCGGAATTTTAATTTTCCCTATTTTGCCAGAGATATTGCTGAGTTTTGGCGGAGGTGGCACATCTCCCTTACCACCTGGTTCCGGGATTATATTTACATTCCTTTAGGGGGTAGCCGTTGCGGAAAATGGAAGAGCGTACGGAATGTTTTTATCGTTTTTCTGGTGAGCGGTTTCTGGCATGGGGCGGATTGGACATTTATTCTCTGGGGGTTGTACCATGCTTTGCTTTTCCTGCCGTTGCTGTTGTTGAAAAGGAACCGGAAATATAACGGTAAGGTGGCGGAAAACCGTATTTTCCCGTTACCGGGAGAGTGGGCGAGGATGTCGGTAACCTTTGTGCTGGTGCTGATCGGCTGGATCATTTTCCGGGCGGAATCGGTTCCGCAGGCTTTCCACTATATCGGGAGGATGTTTGTCCCTTCCCTGTTCGCCCGGCCCAATACCGCATTTGCCTGTTTATACCTTAGCGATGCTTTGCGTTTGCTGGTATTGGTTTTCCTGATGTTTGCCGTGGAATGGCGGCAAAGGAACGAACAGCATGCTTTGGCGTATTTGCACTCTAAAGCGGTGGTACGCTGGAGTTTTTACGGCTTACTCGTGGGGTGTTTATTTTTGTTTATGGGGAAAGTAGAAACTTTTATTTATTTCCAATTTTAGATGATGAGGCGTTTTTTGATAAAAATATCTTATACGGTTTTGCCGCTTTGGCTGGTGTTTTTTTGCGGCGGATTGGTCTATCGATACTATATCGTCCCGAATTTGTCCGGAGACCTAGGGAGATTGGGGAAATTGGCTTTCGGGCACGAGTATAAGCAGGCTTTGGACAGTAATCTGTTGAAAGAGTGCTGGGTGGACGATTTTAACGGTAAATTGACAAAGGAGTATAAGATCATTACGATCGGCGATTCGTTCAGTCAGCAAGGCAAGGCGGGCTACCAGAATTATTTGGGGTATTTGCTAAAGAGTAAGGTGCTGAACATTCGTCCGGCAAACGGTGTTTCTCCCGAACAATTGGCACTTTCCCTGCTTCGTACAGGCTGGCTCAAGGAAATGTCGCCCCGGGTGGTGGTGGTTGAAACGGTGGAAAGGCAATTAGTAAATAACCTGTTTACTTTGGATTTTTCCAGGCGTCCGTCGGCGGCTGCGGTAAGAAAGCAAATCTATAAGAAAAAAACTGTTGCCGTTCCGAAATCCGCCGATTGCCTGTACGAAACCATTTACTGGATGCGCCTCCGGCTGGAGATAGACAATCCGGTGAAAAAAGTAGAGTTAAATAGAGATTTGTTCAGTGATTTCGATAACGATTTGTATTTCTATTATGCCGATCTACAACGTTCGTCGATGAAAAAGGAAGAAAAAGAGAAAGTGTATTCCATACTCGATTCGCTGGAACAGGAGTTCCGGCAGCAGGGAATACATTTTGTTTATACGGTGGCCGCCGATAAATACGATGTTTATCAACCTTTCGTTAAAGATAATGTTTATCCTTCGTGTACGCTGCTCGATAGTTTACCGGACACTCAGGCTCCTTTCTATCTTATAAATACGGTGGAAATTCTCCGTCCTCTTGTGCGGCAGGGGGTGAAAGATGTGTATATAGCGACGGACAGTCATTGGTCGTATATCGCTTCCGAAGCTGTGGCCTGGGAAATTGCGACCCTATTTCATAAAACCGGGATTATCGGAAGCTTGTGAGAGCTTGAAGAAACAGACGAACCGGATGCCCGGTAAACGGGCTGTCCGGTTACCGGAAGCGTTTTAAGTCGGAGGAGGTGAACAACCATTCCGGTGTAGGGATCGCTCCTTCGCCTGAAAGTTCGTACCAGGGAGAAAGGGACGGGGATAGCGGGTTTTTTAGAATATGGATGCTTTGTGCAGGCATGTAGCTTTGCGCCAGCAGATATAGTTTTTTCCCATGCGGACCGGCGGCAACGTCCATCACAATCACGGCATGCCCCGGAGAACCTCCCTGTATCAATACATCCCCCGCCTGTAGGCTGCTGTAAGGCACGCTTTGCAGTTCTTTCGAGAGCGATAATGTGCCGGCATAGGCAAACACACAGTCGAGCTACGCCCGGAAAGTCCGGTAGGAATAATCTTTTTCCGCAGCCTTATACCACGACACCCGGTTGCCGTCCACTTTAATCCGGTTGCCGTCCGCCCATTTCCGGTAATCGGCACGGAAACCGTTGGTGAAATTGAAATGCAATTCGTCGTACCGCTTTTGCCCGTAGAGGTATTCTGCCCGGAGACGGATCACCGCATCGGCGCATTGTTGCAGGTCGCGTTTGCCTACGTCCGCTTTCAACACGGCCACATGCACCGTTTTGGGCTTTTCCGCCCCATTATAGAAATAGACTTTCGTCCCGTGCGGTTCTAAAGGGAAATTCCGGAGGAATGCGCCAAAACTTTCCGCCGGCAAAGAATCACGGCGATACCCTTCGGGGAGGGTTATCCGGGTTTGAACGGTGTTACCTTCCGGGTAAAGGTATGACGTTTCCTGTGCAGAAGCCTCACTCCGCCAGCATCCCAGCAAAATAGATATGAAGATTACGATTTTCATGCTTCCCCGTATTACTTTTTTTGGGTATTCCTGTAAATTTCTTTTGCGACGGGAGAATCGGGATACTGTTTTCCTGTATTGTCCTCCCGGAGGTTTTATGTCGTTTTTCGGGTTGCTGTTTTTATGGTTTGGCCTTGACGGGAATTTCCCGTCAGGTCGTAGGCTGTATTTCGTCCCAGGGTGCGCCTCCGTCGGCTCCTATCACCCAATTCAGGGCATAATGCCGTTCCATAACGATCCCTCCGTCGAGTGCTGCCGGGGCCTCTTTCCCGTGGATACGGGCATCTACGCAAGCCCAATCGTAGCGGAGGGTAAGGTCGGCTGCATCTAAGATTTCCGTTTCCGGGCGGGGATAGCCTTTCGATAGCAGGTCGTCCACTCCCCGGTGCTGCCAGAATAACTGTGCAATGATAGGTACGTCACAAATTTCCGAAGGATAGGGCAGATCGTCCGTGATGCCCGCCGCCCACAATAATGCTCCGCAACATTCATAGCGCCAGACGAATTGGATACATTCCTGCTGTTCCGGGGCGGGATTCGCAAGATAGGCGTTTTCTTTGGGAGAAAGCCATTGGCCGACCCCGTATATTTCGTCCAGTTTTCCCACATAGCTTAAAGCTTCGTCGCGGTCGGGGTTTTCCGAAAGCAACACTTCCGAATAAACGGCCACGGCAAACAGGGCGATGGCTCGCTGTACGATTTCTTCCCGGCTTTTGAAGCGGGCTTCCTGTTCGCCGACTTCACTGCGCAGGTGTGGAAGGTAGGGGATGCCTTCGGCTTTCAGCCGGGCGACCGAACGTTCCCGGCGGGCCAGGTCGGCTTCCGTGTCCTCCGGGCGTCCTTCGTCCAGCAGGTCGGCATTTGCAACCGGGGCGAATGTTTCCAGTTCGCTTTCTCCCTGTATGGAAAATACCAATTGCCGTTTTCCGTTGAAAATGCTCATGTTCGGGTAGAGCAGAAAACCGTTGATCTCCGAAGCAAGGTCGAAAAGGGTGTTTATGATATAATTGGTGCGTTCGGCATTTTCGTCGATCTCGAATACAATCCCCGTGACACAGTTAAAACACTGTATTTGCCGAATTACATTCGTTTTTAAGTCCTCGTTTTCCGTTTCCGCTTGTAGGAAATAGTTCGCCATTCCTTCGGTGTGCCCGGCAATAAAGTCCTGGCGGTCCCGGCGGTGGCTGATGTTGAACGTGATTTGCGTATCGTCCTGTAAAACCAGAGTGGTTTGTCCCTCGCTTACGGTGGCTTCTTTAGCAACGGGAGCGAAAATTTTTTGAATGGCTTCCGGGATACGTTCCGGCTTTCCGATAACGGTGTAGAGGGTGAGGTTTGCTTTTTCCATAGTTGTGTTTTAGTGCCGGAAAATCATTCCGGTGTTTCAAATGCGTTTGTTCCGGGGGCGATAGCACCTGCCGCCCTGTGCCGGAGAGGAAGGCGAATCATAGCGGGTATGATGGCCGTAATGGAACAAACATACGAACCAAATTTTAAAAATCCCTGTTTCCTGTGTTTTTTTTAGCCGGAGAATGAAAAAATTTAGCGGGCGGAGGGAAGTGTCGGGCTTCGATTGAAGACGGAAATGTGTATCTTTGCAGGGATTTTAATCAGAGCACGATATGGCGGCAAAGATAAATAAAACGAATGCGGCACGGTTGCTGGATCAGGCGAAAGTGACATACGAACTGGTTTCGTACGAGGTGGACGAAAATAATCTGGCGGCGGCCCATGTGGCGGAGCAGTTGGGCGAGGACATCGAGCAAGTGTTTAAAACGCTGGTGTTGCGGGGCGATAAAACGGGGATTTTCGTATGCGTCGTGCCCGGCGACCGGGAGGTGAACCTAAAGCTGGCGGCGAAGGTTTCGGGGAATAAAAGCGCGGAGATGATTCACATGAAAGAGCTTTTGCCCGTTACCGGATATATCCGGGGAGGTTGTTCGCCTATCGGGATGAAAAAGCCTTTCCCCACGTTTATTCACGGTTCGTGCCTGAATTTCGATTTTATATATATCAGTGCCGGAGTGCGGGGATTACAGCTTAAATTGTCTCCGGGCGATCTGGTGAATTTCACCGGGGCGACGGTGACGGATTTGCTGGGATAAGCCGGACGGAATAAAACAAGGAAATATGCCGGATATAGCGAAAGTATTGATCGGTTGGTACAGCGAAAATAAGCGGGAATTACCGTGGAGAGAGACCCGTGACCCTTACCGGATATGGATTTCCGAGGTCATTTTACAGCAAACGCGCGTCGTGCAGGGATTGGAGTATTATAACCGCTTTATGGAACGGTTTCCGGAGGTGAAAGATTTGGCGGAAGCGGAGGCGGACGAGGTGATGAAGTATTGGCAGGGACTGGGGTATTATAGCCGGGCGCGCAATCTGCATGCGGCGGCAAAAGATATTATGGTCCGTTTCGGCGGACAGTTTCCCGGCGATTACCGGGCGGTACGTTCGCTGAAAGGAATTGGCGAATATACGGCGGCGGCGATTTGCTCTTTTGCCTGGAAGCAGCCTTATGCGGTGGTGGACGGGAACGTTTACCGGGTGTTGGCGCGGGTGTTCGGAATCGATATTCCGATCGACGGTGGCGAAGGGAAAAAATATTTTGCGGAACTGGCACAGGAACTGCTCGACCGGGAATCCCCCGACCTTTACAATCAGGCGATTATGGATTTCGGAGCGGTGCAATGTGTGCCGAAATCGCCCGACTGCCTGTTTTGCCCCCTGCGGGAGAGCTGTGTGGCGTATGCGGCGGGCAGAATCGAAGCCTTGCCTGTCAAAACCGGGAAAACGGTGGTAAAGCCCCGTTATTTTAATTATCTGCATATTCATTGCGGCGGAAAAACATTACTTTCCCTTCGGCAGGGAAAGGATATCTGGCAAGGCCTGTATGAATATCCCCTGATCGAAACGGAACGGGAAATGGATTTTGCAGAGTTGCAGCAAACCGCTGAATATCGCCGTTTACTGGAAGGAGCGGGTGAAATCCGGGTACAGCGTATGCTGGAGATGCCGAAACATATACTTTCTCACCGGGTGATCTATGCCCGTTTTTATGAATTGGAAGTCAGCCGTTTCGGTGAAAATATGAACTTTTACTTGCAGGCGGGGGAAGAAGAGGTGGAAAAATATGCCGTGTCGCGGCTGATCGAGCTATACCGGGAACGAAAGTACAGTTCTTAAAATCCATAATCCATCACTCCCGGATTATTTACCCGGATAGCGGGTTTAGATAAATATATCCCGGTACGGAAACGTACCGGGATTTTCGTTCCGGTTAAAGTCCCTATTCGTCCCGTAAGCAGTTTACAGGATTTTCGTTCGCCGCTTTCCAGCTTCTCCAGGTTAGGGTCAGGATAACGATACAAATCGTGATGAATCCGGCTAAAGCGAATATTTCCCAACCTATGTTCACCCGGTGTAAATAGTGTTCCAGCCAACGGCTCATGATATAGTATGCAAGCGGGCAAGCCACGAGGAAGGCAATCGCAACCGGACGGATAAGGTTGGCATTGAGCAGCAGGACGATCTCCGAAACTTTTGCCCCGTTTACCCGCCGGATACCGATCTCTTTTCGTTTTCGTTCGGTGATGTAAATGGCCATTCCCAATAAACCGAGGCACGAAATCACAACTGCAAGTCCGGAAAAAATAGATATGATTTTCATCATCTGCTGTTCTTCTAACAGGAATTGCTGGGTCAGATCGTCTAAAAAACCGACGGTACCGCCACGATCGACCTCTTTCACTTTATGCCGTACCAGATCGTACATCGCTGTCAGTGTCCTGCCGCTCGCCCTCACCAGTAAATAGGATGGCTCGAGGTTAAAGACATTTCCTTTTAAAGGATAGATGATCAGGAGAGGTTGTTTCTCTTTAAAATTATTGAATAAAAATTTATCCATCATTCCCCTTATTTTAAGATACCCACTGTCGCTGCGGGCAAAATTTTCATCGGTGCTTAAGTTCCAGCCCATTATTTTCTTTGCCTCATCGTTGATGACCACCCCCGGAGTTTCATCTGTAAAAAAACTTCCTTCCTGCATTTTAATACCCATTACTTTGAGCCAGTCGTTGTCCGTATGGGTGAAATAAGCTCGGAGTGCTTGTCCTTCCTTCTCATACCTGGTGTTATAACCAATATCCACGGGCAGATCCTGGCAAGCGCTGGCTGCCACTACGGAAGGTTCTTTCAGTAATTCCTGTTTCAAAACGAAGGCCGTTCCCTGGCTTGTTCCCCGTAAATCGACATAGATTAACTCTTCCCGTTCATAGCCCAGGTTCAGGTTGTTATACATATCGAGTTGCCTGGAAACGGTCAGGATCGAAATGATCAATACGATCGATATAATGAATTGCACCGAAACCAAAGTATTTCTGAACATATTGCTTTTCGTTCCGGACAGATTTTTACTTTTCAATACCCGGATCGGTTGAAAAGAGGAGAGAAAAACAGCCGGGTAAAGTCCTGACAACAGAGTGGTAAAGCCGATTATCCCCACACATAGCCCTACGGCCTGCCAGTTATAATAATCGTCGAGCCTTATGGTTTGCCCTATGAGCGAGGCGAAAAACGGAAGACAAACCACCGCCAGTATCGCCGCCAGCGTAAAAGCCGACAATACGAGCAAAAAGACGTTGGACATATATTTATACATGAGTTTCAACCGGGTGATTCCCATGATTTTATGAATACATGTTTGCAAAGAAGCTGCCGTGAAAGAGGCTGTGGCGAGATTTATAAAATTGATACAGGCCACGATAAGCAGAAAGAGAGCCAGAAAGCTCAACAGGTAAACCCGGCTCTGATTTCCTTCTATAACCATGTGGAAGTCTTTCAATTTATAGGTATCCAGGTAGGATTCCTCTGCCTGTAATTCTTTGTAGTGGTCTCTTATTTTTTCCTGGAACAAGGGGAGGTCTCCGGCCTTATTCAGTAAAACCAGGGTCTGGACACTACCTCCCCACTCATTTTGGATATTCAGCCTCTTTTGATCCCACGGAATAAGTACGGAGAAAGGTTGAATGGAAGAATTACGGGGCCAGTCTTCTTTCAAAACCCCGGAAACGACGAATTCTTCTTTCATTATCGTAACAAATTCACCGATGGCCGATTTTTCGCCGAACAGAACTTTTGCACAACGTTCCGATATGACACATTTATTTTTTTCGCCCTCTTTGAATACTGTTCCTTCTGCCAGGTTTATATCCAATATCTGGAAAATTCCGGGGTCTGCAGGAGATAAAAGAAATTGAAATTTTTGATCGCCGGCGGTAATTTCCTGCCAATACCTGGAGAACCGGGCAAATTGCTGCACTTCCGGGAAATCCCGTTTCAATGCCGGCCCGACTGCATAAGGAGCTCCGAAAGAATACCGTTGTTCCCCATCGACATTCCAATACGTCCGTACAGCAGTGATCCGGTCGATGTTAGAGTGAAAACCATCGAAATTTATCTGAAACTGTACCCACGAGAAAATCAACAGGCTGCATAATAATCCCGGAACCAAACTTAAAATATTGATCAGAAAGGAAAGTTTGTTATGAGTAAACTTTCTGTAAAACTGTCTAAAAACGTTCATACCCTTTTCATTTAATGATAAATTTTATTTCCTCTCCACGCGTGCCAAGGGAACAGCAATCCTTGTGCCAGTGATGTAATTTGTTTTTATTTAGTCTGTTAGTGTGAATCGTTACTTGTTGTGGTGTAAAAAAAACAGACATCCATGTATGATATTTATACAAAGGAATCGTCTTTAAAGCAGATGATGCAGGTTTTAAAACAGCATGTGCTTATGCGTTCTTTGGCTTTCGGGAGCGTATTTAAATCAAATTTAAACCGTTTGTTTAGTCGTTGTTTATTTATCTGATTACCGTAAAAAATACGAAGAAAAGTGTAAAAAACAGTAGAGAGGAAGAATAGAAAAAGTTCCGGCCGGAAATTTTATTTTCCGGCCGGGGTGTTTTGGTTTATTTTTTGGTTGGTAGTTATTGGAGCTTATCCGGCATCCAATTCTTTTAATATTTTTTCGACGTCGCCGGGGACGACGCGTCCATATACTTTTTCGCCGATCAATACGACCGGGGCGAGACCGCAGGCTCCTACGCACCGCAGGCTGGAGAGCGAGAATTTGCCGTCGGGGGTGGTTTCCCCGACTTCGATTTTCAGGATCCGTTTAAATTCGTCGAGCACTTTTTCGGCTCCCCGCACATAGCAGGCCGTGCCCATACACACCGAGATCGGATGTTCGCCTTTGGGGGTCATGGTGAAGAAAGAGTAAAAAGTCACCACTCCATAAACTTTGGAAACCGGGATATTCAGGTTTCGGGCGACGATTTGCTGCACTTCGGCCGGGAGATACCCGAAGAGGTGCTGGGCTTTGTGAAGGATGTTTATCAGTTCGCCGGCCTGGTTGCCGTGTTCCCGGCAAATCGCTTCGAGTTCGTCTATTTTATGCTGTGATAGTTTTATTTCGCTCATAATGATGCTGTGCTTATCTGGATTTGTTAAAATAGTGGGTATGCAGCAAATGGTGCGCTTTCTCGCTCATCGGCTTACCGAGAAATTCTTCGTACAGGCTAACGATATACGGATTTTCGTGTGATTTTCTCAACGTTTTGCCGCTATCTTCATGATAGAGCGCCTGGGTGCGGGCTTTCAGCACTTCGGTATCGCCGTGGTGTTGCGGTTGTCCGCCTCCTCCGATACAGCCTCCGGGGCATGCCATGATCTCGATGGCGTGATATTCGCTGTCGCCCCGCCGGATTTCTTCCAGCAGTTGCCGGGCATGTCCCAGGCCGTGGGCTATTCCGATCTTTAGCTGAAATCCGTTCAGGTTTACGGTGGCTTTCTTGATGCCTTCCAATCCCCGCACGGCTTCGAAATCCACTTTTTCCAACGGTTTCCCGGTGTATATTTCGTAAGCGGTACGCAAAGCGGCTTCCATTACGCCTCCGGTGGCGCCGAAGATCACACCCGCCCCGGTGGATTCGCCTAACGGATTATCGAAATCTTCGTCTTCCAGGTAGTTAAAGTTGATGTTCGCCCGCTTGATGAGTTTGGCGAGTTCGCGCGTGGTGAGCGAATAGTTTACGTCCGGATCGCCGTTGTGGCTGAATTCCGGCCGGGCACATTCGTATTTTTTAGCCAGGCACGGCATGATGGATACGACCACTAATTTTTCGCGGGGAATGCTCATTTTTTCCGCCCAGTAATTTTTCGCGATCGAGCCGAACATTTGCTGGGGCGAGCGGGCTGTGGACGGAATGTTGAGCAGGTCGGGAAATTGGTGCTCGAAAAAATTCACCCAGGCCGGACAGCAGGAGGTGAGGATCGGCAGGCACACTTCCCGGTCGCCGGATAAAAAACGGTTCAGGCGGTCGAGCAATTCAGAGCCTTCCTCCATGATCGTCAGGTCGGCGGCGAAATCGGTGTCGAACACCTTGTCGAAGCCCAGTGCCCGCAAGGCCGATACCATTTTCCCGGTCACGGACTTGCCTGCCGGGATACCGAACTCTTCCCCCAAAGCAGCCCGCACGGCGGGAGCCGTTTGTACGATCACAATTTTGTCCGGGTTTTCCAGGTCGTTCAGCAGGCGGTTGGTGTGATCGACTTCGGTAAGCGCACCCACCGGGCAAACCGCCACACATTGACCGCAATAAGTACATTCCGATTCTTTCAGGTCTTTCCCGAAAGCGGGGGAGATCGTCGATTCGAAACCCCGGTTTACGGCGGCCAGCGCTCCCACGGTTTGAATGTCGTTGCACATGGTTTCGCAACGGCGGCAATATACGCATTTGTTCATATCGCGCATGATAGAAGGGGACGACTCTTTTTTCTGTCCTGCCTGCGCTCCGCCTTCAAAGGGCATTTCGCGCACGTTTACCCGTACGGCGAGATTTTGCAATTCGCATTTTCCCGACTTCGGACAGATCAGGCATTCGTTGGGGTGATCCGACAAGATCAGTTCGACCACCATTTTGCGGGCGTTCATCACCCGCACCGTGCTGGTATGCACCACCATGTCGTTTTCGCAACGGGTGGCACAGGCGGGAGCGAGGTTTTTCCGCCCTTCGATTTCTACCACACACACCCGGCACGAAGCCGGAGCATTGAGAATGCACATTTCTTTCATGTCGATGTGGCAGAGGGTGGGAATGTCTATCCCGATGTTTCGCGCCGCATCGAGAAGGGTTGTTCCCCGGGGGACGCTTATTTTGTGGTTATCGATGGTTAAAGTAATATTCTCCATAGGAAATTTGATCGTTTTGAGTTACCCTACGCTGATTGCGTTGAATTTACATCTGTCTTTGCATGCACCGCATTTGATACATTTGCCCGTGTCGATGAAATGCGGGCTTTTCCGTTCCCCGACAATAGCGTCTGCCGGGCAATTCCGGGCACATAGGGTGCAGCCGACGCAGAGTTCCGGGTTGATGCGGTAGGTGAGCAGCGATTTGCAACGTCCTGCCGGGCATTTCCCCTCCGTGACATGGATCAGGTATTCGTCGTAAAAATTATCCAAAGTGGAAAGCACCGGATTGGGGGATGTCTGTCCCAGTCCGCAAAGAGCGGTATCTTTGATCACCTTGCTTAAGGTTTTCAATTGTTCCAGGTCGGCGGGCGAGCCTTTTCCCTGAGTGATCCGGTCGAGAATTTCGTACAGTCGTTTATTGCCGATCCGGCAGGGGGTACATTTCCCGCAGGATTCTTCTACGATAAAATCCAGGTAGAATTTCGCCACCGATACCATGCAGTCGTCCTCGTCCATCACGATCATGCCGCCCGACCCCATCATCGAGCCTGCCGCCAGCAGGTTGTCGAAATCGATCGGCGTGTCGAGGTGTTTTTCCGTGAGGCAGCCTCCGGAAGGGCCTCCGGTTTGTACGGCCTTAAACCGCTTGCCGTTTTGGATGCCTCCCCCGATCTCGTAGATCACTTCCCGTAAGGTGGTTCCCATAGGCACTTCTATCAATCCTACGTTGTTGATCTTACCTGCCAGGGCGAATACTTTCGTTCCTTTCGAGCGTTCCGTCCCGATCGAAGCAAACCAGTCCGCCCCCTGCGTGATGATGGCGGGAATGTTCGCCAGCGTTTCTACATTGTTCACATTGGTCGGTTTTCCCAGATAACCCGATTCGGCAGGAAAAGGCGGCTTCATCGTGGGCTCGCCCCGCTCGCCTTCCATAGAATGGATCAGGGCGGTTTCTTCCCCGCATACGAATGCCCCGGCTCCATACCGGATTTGAATGTGGAAACCGAAATCCGTTCCCAGAATCCGTTCGCCTAACAGCCCGCACTCCTCTGCCTGCCGGATGGCGATTTTCAGCCGTTCGATCGCCAGGGGGTATTCCGCCCGGATATACACCAGCCCGGTATCCGCCCCGATGCTATATCCGCAGATTGCCATCGCTTCGATGATCGAATGGGGATCGCCTTCCATGATCGAGCGATCCATGAATGCACCGGGATCGCCTTCGTCGGCATTACATACCACATATTTACGTTCGGCTTCATTCCGGGCGGCAAATTCCCATTTCAGTCCGGTGGGAAAACCGCCTCCTCCGCGTCCGCGCAATCCCGACTGCTTGATTTTGCCGATCACCTCTGCCGGAGTATGCTTCGTGAGGCATTCTGCCAATGCCTGATAGCCGTTGCAGGCGATATATTCTTCGATGTTTTCCGGATCGATGAATCCGCAGTTGCGTAAAGCGATCCGGAGCTGTTTTTTATAAAATTCCATGTGCTTGGAATCGCTCACATGCTGCCGGGTTTTCGGATCGCTGTATAGTAGGCGTTCCACCTTCCGTCCGTTGATGATGTGCTCCCCGACGATCTCGGCGGCGTCTTCCGGCTTCACCTGTACATAGAAAGTGTTGTCGGGGATGATCTTCACGATCGGGCCTTTTTCGCAAAAGCCGAAACAGCCCGTAGTGATGACCTGTACATCCTCCTCTAAATTTTTTTCCTGTATATATTCTTTCAGATTGACAGCGATGGTATGGCTGGCGGAGGCTTTACACCCTGTGCCGCCACAAACCAGGATTTGCATTTTCGCCGTGCCCGTCTTTAAGCCGCAGGTTTCCGGCTCGTCGGAATGCAGGCTTTTTTCGCGCAGCTCGATCTGTTGTTTAGCCCGTTCCCTGATCCCGGCCAGATCGGCAGGCGATTTTATTCTCTCCATAAATTTTTTTTAATATTTGTGACGAAAATAATAAATGCAAACGTTCCAATGAAATTATATGTCAAATTTTTATAAAAAACATTTCCTAATGTTGCACATCCCTGATTCCTTGTAGGTTTATTTTGTCTTTGTTTTTTTGTTGCTAAAAGTGGTTTTGTCGTATTAAATGCAGGCTTTTTTCTTCATTATATTTTTGCATTTTGAAATATTCTTTACAAATTGCCGGGGTATATCGGTATTTATCTGTGGCGTTACTTGGTCTTGCTTATCATTCAATTGAAAATCAAGACTGTTGAGGGGAGTGACTATCGGTAAACGGTAATATTTTTAGTAATTTTAATCAGCGGCTCGGATCTGAGCTTCGGTATCATGAAGAAACATCTATTTTTAATCGTTTTGCTTTTATATGCAAGCGGGCTTTTTTCCCAATCTCCCAGAGAAGTGCTTAATTTTGACCGGGATTGGTTGTTTTCACGGTATGGATTACAGGCGGACGGTTCACGTATCCCCGAACCCGACCCTTTACCCTTACCGGCATCTTTCGACGATAGCCGGTGGAGGAAATTGGACATTCCCCACGATTGGGGAATCGAAGGGCCTTTCCGGATCGATCTGGAAGGTTTTACCGGAAAGTTACCCTGGAAAGGAATCGGGTGGTATCGTAAGCATTTTACGGTTTCGCCGTCCGACCGGGGCAAACGATTTTACCTCGATTTCGACGGGGCTATGGCTAATGCTGAAATATGGCTGAACGGGGAAAAGGTCGGGGAAAGGCCTTATGGATACAGTTCTTTTAGAGTGGATTTGACTTCCCGGATTTCTTTCGACAGGGAGAATGTTCTGGCCGTAAGGCTCGATACTGAAAAATGGGGTTCCCGCTGGTATCCGGGAGCCGGGATATACAGGCATGTCCGTTTGGTAAAAACGCATCCGGTGCATGTGGCACAATGGGGCGTGTTCGTTACCACTCCCGACGTAACGGAGCGTGAAGCTACGGCTGCGGTACAGGTTGAATTATCGAATAATTCGCCGGAAGAAACGCCTGTTTTTTATTCCGTGGCTATTTATGAGCAAAAGCGGAACGGCATGCCCGGAAAGCGGGTCGCTGCCAGTGAGAAAAAACGTATGGTGCTGAAGCCCGGGACTTCGGATACCGGGCGTGTGGTTTTGAAAGTGGCTTCCCCGGATTTATGGAGTTTGGAAAATACCGCGTTATATACCGCCAGGGTGTTTGTGTACCGGGAAGAAGAACTGGTCGATGAGTACGATACGCCTTTTGGGTTCAGAACCATTCGGTTTACGCACGACAACGGATTTTTGCTGAACGGTAGGCGGGTGCAGATTAACGGCACATGCCTTCATCACGATTTAGGGGCGTTGGGAACCGCTATCAATACCAGTGCCCTGCAAAGGCAATTGGTGATATTGAAACGGTTAGGCTGCAACGCCATCCGCACTTCGCACAATCCCCCGGCCCCGGAACTTTTGACCTTAGCGGACGAAATGGGGTTCCTGATTATGGACGAGACTTTCGATTGCTGGGAAACCGGAAAGAAGAAGGATGATTATAGTGTCCTTTATCGGGAATGGCATGAACGGGATATCGAGGCTTTGGTGCGCCGGGATAGAAACCATCCGTCTGTAATCCTTTGGAGTACGGGGAATGAAGTGAATGAACAGTATCATCCTGAAAAAGGTGTTGCCAGGCATTTAACGGAGGTCGTACACCGGTTCGATCCCACCCGTCCGGTTACGTTCGGGGCTTCGTATCCCAAAAGGTCTGCCATGAACGGTACTGAATTGCAGGTCGATGTTCACGGCATGAATTACCCTGCCGGGATATATGGGGGAGCGGATTTTTACGGTGAGTTTTTGAATAAAAAAGGACATGAACATTTGTCCGGATTGGCCAGCGAATCGAGTTCGACCGTGAGTTCGCGCGGTGAATATTTCCCCCGCCGTTTTCAAGTGTCGGCTTATGATTTGAAAGAGCCCGGATGGGGAAGCCTGCCCGACCAGGAATTTGCTGCGCTGGATAAATATCCCGGTATATGCGGTGAGTTTGTGTGGACCGGTTTCGACTATCTGGGAGAACCCACCCCGTTCAACAGCGATAATTCCGTATTGCTGAATCATGCTGCGGCTTTGAGTGCCGAAGAGTTGGAATTACAGAAAAAAGAGTTGGAAAAAATAAAAGAGAACAGGCCTACATCGCGTAGCAGTTACTTCGGAATTGTCGATCTGGCCGGATTTCCCAAAGATCGTTTCTATCTGTATCAGTCCCGCTGGCTGCCGGACTTGCCGATGGTCCATATTTTGCCTCATTGGAATTTTCCGGAGAGGATAGGCGAGAAAACCCCAGTTTTTGTTTATACATCGGGGGATGAGGCCGAATTGTTCTTAAATGGAAAGTCTTTAGGACGCAAAAAGAAACAGCCTTATGAATACCGCTTGAGATGGGAGGATGTGGTTTATGAGCCGGGCGAGGTGAAAGCGGTGGCCTATAAAAACGGAAAAAGATGGTCGGTCGCTACCGTAAAGACTACCGGGGAGGCTGCAAAGTTGAAGTTGGAGGCGGATAAAAAGTATATAAAAGGGGATGGGGAAGAGCTTGCTTTCGTTACCGTTTCGGTTGCCGATAAGGATAATAATACCGTTCCTACGGCTTGCGACACGATTTCGTGCAGCATACAGGGAGACGGAGAAATTGTGGCGACCGATAACGGGGACGCAACTTGTTTGATTACGTTTTCCGAGCCTGTGCGTCCGGCTTTTAACGGTCTGATGCTGGTTGTCGTAAAGGCTAAAAAGAACGGAAAGGAACCTATCCGGCTGACGGTTAAATCGGGAGGATTGGAACAGGCCGAAATGGATATAAAAATTAAAAAACGGTAGTCTGTTCCGCTGGTTTTGCTTTATTTTATATTTTTGCGGAAATTTAAATGGAACGAAAATATGAAAGGAATCTTATTAGCCTGCCTGCTGGTGGCTTTTTGCGCTACGGGAGTTTTTGCCCAAATAAAAATCGGCAATCGTTCGCTGGATACGAAAAAGATGCTGGGGGCAGCGTCCGATGTGGCGAAAGCGGTGACGCTGTCCGATAAGGACATTGCCGAAATGAGCCGGGAATCGGTGGAGTGGATGGATAAAAACAACAAGGTGTCGGCTCCGGAATCGGAGTATTCCCAGCGTTTGGGCCGGATTACCGGAAAGTTCGGGGAAGTGGACGGCTTGAAGCTGAATTTTAAAGTATATGAAGTGACCGATGTGAATGCTTTTGCTTGTGGGGACGGCAGTATCCGGGTGTTTTCCGCCCTTATGGATATGATGACCGACGATGAGCTGGCTGCTGTCATCGGGCATGAGATCGGGCATGTGGTGCACACCGATGTGAAGGATGCGATGAAAAACGCTTATCTGACCTCTGCCGCATTGAATGCCGCCGGGGCGATCGATGGGGTGGTGGCTAAGCTGAGCGATTCGGAAGTGGGGAAGCTGGTGGAAGCTTTTACCGGGGCGAAATTTTCGCAGAAGCAGGAATACGAGGCAGACGATTATGCTTTTGATTTTTGCGTGAAAAACGGTTTCGATCCTTATGCGATGTCGAATGCTTTAAAGAAGCTGGTAGAGCTTTCAAACGGTGAAAAAGCCTCTACCGTACAGAAAATGTTTTCGAGCCATCCCGATAGTGCGAAACGGGCGGAAAGGATGAAAGAAAAGGCGGATGCCCATTCCCGGAAGTAAAGAATAAATCGACGGCTGTCCGTAATGGGCAGCCGTTTTTTTGTTTTTTATAAAATTTTCACTTCCGGAGAGTAATATGTATTTATTTCTCTTATCTTTATCGAGCTAAAATTGTGGATATTATGGCAAATTATGAAATTGTCGCCTTGTATAAGGATCACGAATCGGAAGTTTCGGCACATGCTGTGGCTATCAGCGAAATGTACCATCTGACATTGAGGTTTGAGAAAGTACCTGAAATGGAAACTGCTATCAACTCCTTATTGAACCAAAACACCGTGCTGTGTGTCATTCACAGAAGCGTTTTCAAGTTTAGAAAATTATTGAAATATGTGTATGCGATCACCAAGCCGGTGATCGTCGTGCATCCGAACGATTCGCCGGAAGTGTACAATAGGCTGAAAGTCCCCGTAGGTTATTTGCAGGAAAATAAGGAAAAGGTCGTGTGGGCGAATTTTTTCCAGCGCAATAACGAAAATAGCCGGGTGGAGCTGATCGTGCCGAAAGAGAAGGATGAAGACATTGCCTTTATGGTGAAAAACAATGTGGATTTTATCGAAAATATCTTCAAGAAATCGGGGGCGCAATATACGAAAGTGTTTGTAGAGGGGAGTTTTGAAAAGAATTTAAAGAAAGTGTTTCTGGAAAGTGACGATTGCGTGATTTTTATCATGCGTCCGTTCCGGGTATTCTCGTTTTATATTCCGTATAATATCCGTTTATTCCGGAAATACGCACACACCCCGACATTAATCATACCCCGGGACGAATCCCTTTACATTCCCTGTCATTGACAGGGAATTTTTGTTTGCGGGCGTCTCCGGTTCCTCCGGTATATTTTCTGAGACGGAAGAGAGGATCGCCTTTGGGATGCCGGATCTTTCCATTATCTTAAAATCGACCGGATGTAAGGGGCGGGAAATAGTTATATGCTTAATCCGATGGAGAAGATCAGGCTGGCGAACATCTTTTTGTGCTGGGTTTCGTATCCGGTACGGAAACCTAGGTGCACCGGATAAGTAAGCCGGAAAAAATGCGTATCTGCCGAAAGCTCGAACCCGGTCGAATAGTAATCTTTTTGCCCTAATAAAGAACGGGCTGACCCCATGTCGAAGAATACCGCTCCTTCTACGCCCTTGATATATAGCACCGAACTGATATTTTGATCGGGATAGCATAAAGGCAGGCGGTAAGTGCCCCGGAAACTGCCGATCTCGTAACCTCGCAGCGAAATCCCCCTGGGTTCCAATATCTTGTTACTGTAATTTCTGATCTTGTCGGACATGTGCTGAAAACCTCCGTAGATGGAGAACGAATGGTTTTTAGCGAAGCCGGGAAAATAAAGGCGGCTATCCGTCCACCATTGGTAGCCTAAATCCATCGATTTCAACGGGCAATGCGTGAAACCCGCCGACAGCATCTGTCCCCAGCGGGGATTGATCTCCTGTTCGGTCATGCGGGTCTGATTGCTGAATGTGGCCCCGTATTCCAAAAATTGATAATACCGGTTGGGCAGATCGATCGCATACCGGTCTTTATCGGTCTTTTGCAGGTAAATGGCTGTATCCGTTTGAATGATATTGTAAACGGTTTGAGGCTTGGAATCGTGAAGCCCTTCCACCTTGTAACGGAAATACGGCTGAATGTAGCGGCTAAAGTTTTTTACCGAAATATTCAGGGGTAAACGGGCGGTGACGTCTGCGGACGACAACCACGATTTAGCTGAAACGTATAGCGATTCTTGGCGCTGGGTCTGTAAATTCCGGGCTTCGGTAAGCCATAGGCGGTCGCTGTTCCGCCCGCTTTTGAACTCGACATCGATGACAGGCCACCAGCCGCTGTAAGTGGCATTGAGAGTCCATGCTCCGTGGTCGTAACCGTCTTTCCACAGGTAACCCGCCATAAAGGAAAGGGTGCTCAATTTGTTTTGAGAATAAACCACGGCTCCGAGATTCACTTCCCGTTGGTTGAGATCCACGGCTAAGGGGCCCCAGCTGTGAATATTTACCAAATGGGTGAATTTACGGTAACGGCGGGTAGGATAGACCGAATCGGTAACCGCCGGGTTTAGCTGCCAGTCCTCCTGCCGCTTTAGCGTATCGGCCAGCGGAAATTGCAGTTTATTCACGGGTTGCCCTTCCAGGTCGGACAGTTTTACTTTGCCCGGCTTATAGCCGTCGGAAGTGTAAAAAGAAAAATAGAGCGAATCCCTTGCCGGGCTGAAAGCCGGGAAGCGCATCCCGAAAGGAGCGTTTAGAATGTTTTGCGTTCGATTGCCGGACAGGCTGTACAACGAATTGTTCCCATTGAAAGAAGCCCTGAAAATCAGTGTGCTGTCTGTGATGACGGTGGGATTGTCCAGTTCATAAGGCACGGCGCCGTAAATCACCCGGCGTTCGCGGGTGGCTATGTCGATAGTTTCCAGATGCAGGCCGGAGGTCGTTTGCACGACGGTTGTGATTTTCCCGTCTGCATACACCGGATGAATGAACAATTCATCCCGTCCGGCGGTAAACCGCCAGGTTTCGTGTCGCAGGGTGGAATCGAGCAGCACAATAGAGGCTTCGTTCCGGTCGTTCACTTCCACACAACCCCAGCCGCTGCCTGCGGCAAAGGGCGAGAAACGATTGTGGGGACTGCGGTAACGGTGGTATCTTTTTCGTTGCAGGTCGTAGGTGGTCAGTGTCATCCGCCCACCCTGTTCCCAGCGGAAATGCGGCTTATATTCCGTCCACGCGATCCTGTTCCCGTTCAGGGCGAATTTATAATCGTCCAGCACGCCCGTGCGGGTGAGTTTTTTCTCTTTTCCGTTTTTCAGGCGTACGAATGCCCCGGATTGCTGCAATCCCTTTTTATAGGCGATCAGTTCCTCCGTACCGTTGGGAGTGGGATAATAGTAGTTGGCGTAGTATTTATTATGGGTGGCGACCGTGTCGAACCGGTCTGTCACCTGTTCGGCTTCCCGTTTCCAAATCTGCTGCAATTCCGTGAAATTGTCCCGGTATAGTGTCCGTTTGGCATCGCTATATGTGTTTTTCAGCCGTACGCTGTCCGGATTGGAAAACAGCGATTGAAATTGCGGGGTGTTCCACAGGCTGTCCCGCCGTCCGGACATCGTCAGTTTCAGACTTTTGGCAAAAGGGGTGATCCCGAAGGGGCGGCGTCCCGTGCGTTCCAGCGCTTTCGCCCATATATCGTCGCCGTAATTCGCCCTGGCATTTGCCGTCATAAAATAGCCCATGTTATAGCGGTTGGGCACGTAATCTTTATACGATCCCAGGATGGCTTTGTAAAAGGAATAAATTCCTTTTTCCACGACCTGTGCCCGCATTTCGTTGAGAAATTCCGGGGAGCGCCCGCGTCCCAGCTTTCCTACCGCCGTTTCGAAGCAAACGGCGTCCCCCTCCATAAACCACATGGGTACATACAGTCCTACCACGGCTATCGGGAATATTTCCCCGAAAATGTAATAAAATCCTTTAGTCGTTCCCTGATTCACTTTGTCGATCTGCACCACATGCCGGAATTCATGAGTGCATAAATGTTGCAGCCAGCTGTCGGAAGGCTCCTGGGGAGGCATGGTGTAGAGTTCGCTTTTTTTCGGAGCCCATGCCACATTGCCGTTGGAGACGCCCCCGTCGGCATGCAGAATCATCGAAATTTTACCGGGCTTGTGTTGCAGGGTGTTGGCATGGCGGTAAAGTTGCTCGTAAATGTTCGCCATTTTCTGAGCGTTTGCTTCGAAGAAATCCGGGTAGATCAGTTGAAAATTATCTGTGTCGATCTGTTTCCAGCGTAGGCTGGAACGATCTTGGCCGAAATTTACGAATTGAGCGTAGCTGGCTACTACCGGGAACAGCAATCCCCAAAGGAGAAACAGGTATTTTTTCATGCGGGCAAAATTAGTAAATTAAAGTGACAGGATTGGATTTTTGGACGATGAAAATACTTCCGGCAGGTATAGTTTATAAGGGTTTTTAAATTGCTTCATTCCGAAAAGTTTCCGTAACTTTGCAAAAATTCAAATTGTAGTTCTATGGAAAGCGAAAAAGATAGGATTTTGTTATTGCGAAAACTACTTGAGTATCATAATTATAAATATTATATTGAAAACTCTCCGGAGATATCCGATACCGAGTTCGACCGACTCATGCACGAGCTGGAAAAGCTCGAAGCCCTGCACCCTGAACTGTACGATCCCAACTCTCCAACTTTGAGGGTGGGACAGGATATTAATCAGGAGTTTACCCAGGTGTTCCACAAATATCCGATGCTTTCTTTAGGAAATACGTATAGCGAACAGGAGTTGCGGGATTTCGACCAGCGGGTGAGGAAGGTGACAGGAGACGGGGTGCAGTATGTCTGTGAATTGAAATACGACGGCACTTCTATCAGCCTGACTTATGCCGGAGGGGCGCTGACGCAGGCCGTGACGCGGGGCGACGGGGTGAAGGGCGACGATGTGACCGCCAACGTGCGGACGATCCGTACCATTCCTTTACAGTTGCACGGGGATTATCCCGCCGAGTTCGAGATCCGGGGCGAGATCCTGATGCCTTTTTCCGTGTTCAACCGCCTGAATCAGGAAAAGGCGGAGGCGGGCGGGCCGCTTTTTGCCAATCCCCGGAATGCTGCCGCCGGGACGCTGAAGCTGCAAAATTCTTCGCAGGTGGCTAAACGGAATCTGGATTGCTTTCTGTATTACATCCCCGGAGATGTCACTCCGGCAGATACGCATTACGGCAATTTGATGAAAGCGAAGGAGTGGGGATTTCACATGCCTCCCTATATCGGTTTATGCAATTCCATGGACGAGGTGTGGGAGTTTATAAAAAAATGGGATCGGGAACGGGCGGACCTTCCTGTGCCGATCGACGGTATTGTGGTAAAAGTAAACCGGATAGAGCAGCAACACCTGTTGGGATATACTGCAAAATCCCCCCGCTGGGCGATTGCTTATAAATTCAAGGCAGAGCGGGTGGAAACTCCTTTGACGAGCGTGGTTTACCAGGTGGGGCGTACCGGAGCGGTGACGCCCGTGGCGAATCTGGAGCCGGTGCATATTGCGGGTACTACGGTGAAGAGGGCTTCTCTCCACAATGCGGACATCATTGCGGAGCTCGACCTGCACGAGCACGATGTGGTGTATGTGGAAAAAGGGGGGGAGATTATACCTAAGATCGTGGGGGTGGATGCCGCCCGCCGGCAACCGGGAGCGGAGCCGGTGCATTTTATCACCCATTGCCCGGAATGCGGTACGGAGTTGATCAGGGTGGAGGGCGAAGCGAATCATTACTGCCCGAACGAAGAGCATTGCCCGCCCCAGATCGCCGGAAAGATCGAACATTTCGTGAGCCGCCGGGCGATGAATATCGAAGGCATGGGCGAAGAGACGATCGACCTTTTATTAAGCAAGGGTATTATCCGGGATGTGGCGGATATCTATTTGCTGCCGGGACAGCGGGAGAGCTTGATCGGGCTGGAAAAGATCGTCTATCCGGAAAGTTTCGAAATGACCAGTATCCCCCTGGCCAAGGTGATTTACGGTTTCGAGATCGGGATAAAGAATATCTCTGCCCGTGTGGCGGAGGCGATCGCCGGGCGCTATAACAGCCTGGAGGCTTATTCGAAAGCTACGAAGGAAGAATTGCAGGAGGTGGTGGGCGATGCCAACGCGGTGAACCGGATTCTGGATTATTTCCGCACCCCTTTCAACCAGACGCTCGACCGGCTGAAAGAAGCCGGGGAGGTGGAAAATATTCCTTTGGATTATGTGGTGTATGCCCTGAATATTCCGGGAATCGACTGGCATAAGGCAGATTTGCTGGCCGCCCGGTTCGATTATATTTATGAATTGTCGGTAGCTGCTCCGGCGGAGATTGTAGCGCTTGTCGAGGGAATCAGTGAAGCAGAGGCCGAAACCGTAGTGGCTTTTTTCCGGAAAAACGATAAGCTGGTAAGGAAGCTCAATACTCTGAATGTGTACCGTATGCAGGAAAAATCGGTAGATAACCTGATTGCGGGAATCGAAAAGTCGAAGTCTGCCGGATTCCCGGCTTTGCTGAACGCTTTGGGCATCCGTTATATCGGCGAAACGGCATCGCGCAATCTGGCCAAAAGTTTCCGTTCCATGCAGAGCCTGATGGAGGCGGATTACGAGCAGTTGAAGGAAGTGGAGGACATCGGCGAGCAGATGGCGAACAGCATCCTGAAATATTTCGGAAAGGAAGAAAACCGGGTGTTGGTGAAACGTCTGCTGGAATATGGCGTAGAAGCAGAAATGGGGGAGAAGGAAGGCGAGAGCGACAGGCTGGCGGAACAGACTTTTGTGATTACGGGCACGCTTTCCCGTCCCAGGGAGTTTTTCAAGGAACAGATATTGGCGGCGGGTGGCAAAGTGAGCGATTCGGTATCGGCGAAAACCTCGTATTTATTGGCCGGGGAAAATGCCGGGAGCAAGCTGAAAAAAGCGGAGAAACTGGGAACTAAAATTATTTCGGAAGAGGAGTTCAATCACTTGTTGCAATAATTTTTATTTCTCGATTGAAAATATTATTTTTATCAAACGGAATAAGCATAAGAAAAAAAAGTTAAAGGGCTTAT
>ENA-UEQO01000322-UEQO01000322.1-human-gut-metagenome-genome-assembly--contig:-NODE-322-length-55709-cov-5.402215_pt1 | contig 55709 bp, 44 predicted proteins | sample MGYA00242938_ERZ507940 | MGnify/ENA primary metagenome ERZ507940 (study PRJEB26167, sample SAMN06115517) | human gut metagenome | host: Homo sapiens | place: China:Chongqing | collected 2014-12-03... | reverse complement strand
TCGCGGTAGAGCATCTTCAGGATCTCCACGCGCTGCTGCATACCGACCGAGATGTCGCTGATGAGGGCGTCCGGGTCGCTGGAAAAGTCCCTTTTGTTAATTTCCATGTTTGGAGTGAAGTTTTAAACGCATCAAACGCAGGTCTTCTTCTGCATACTCTCCTTCAAATTCGTCGAAAGCCTCGGAAATATTGTCGGAAGGCGCTTCCATAAAATAATCCATAATTTCCTGTTGCTGTTCGTCGTCTAAAATTTTATTAATATAGTAGTCTGTGTTCAATTTCGTACCTGAAAATACAATGGCTTCCATTTCCTTAATCAGTTCGTCGAACGATAATCCTAAGGCTGAAGCAATATCTTCGAGATCGATTTTCCGGTCGATATTTTGGATGATATATACCTTGAATTTCGATTTATTGGCTACGGTTTTAACCACCATATCTTGCGCCCGTTCGATTTCGTTATCTTCTACATATTGCTTGATGATTTCGACGAACTCTTTTCCGTATTTTTGTGCTTTCCCGGCTCCCACTCCCTGAATGTTGGCTAATTCTTCCAGGGTGATCGGGTAGTTGGTACACATATCTTCCAGTGATGGGTCTTGGAAAATAACGTAAGGAGGCAAATTATTCGTCTTAGCAATTTTCTTACGCAGGTCTTTTAAAATTGCAAATAACGTACTGTCGAGGGCAGATACACCTCCTTTTTCTTGAATCTTTTCTTCTTCTTCCTCGTTTTCGTCAAAATTGTGGTCTTCCATTAGCATAAACTCTTTAGGGTCATCCAAGAATTTCTGACCTTCTTCTGTTAATTTGATTACTCCATATTGTTCAATATCTTTTTCGATGAATGAGCTTACCAATGCCCTCCGGTAAACCATTGTCCAGAAATGACGGCTTTTTTCAGAGCCTGAACCGAACATTTCCAGTTTGTCGTGTTTGTATGATTTCACCGCAGAATCGGCTTCGCCGATCAAGATATTGACTAAGTGTTCTATTTTAAATTTCTCTTTTACTTCGCTTACCAGGCTGAGGGCATCGAGCATGAATTCCTTACCTTCAAATTCTTTTTTCGGATACAGGCAGTTGTCGCAGCAGCCGCAGTTATCTTCTTCATAGATTTCTCCGAAATAATGTAATAATACTTTTCGGCGGCAAAGGGAAGTTTCTGCATAGGCCACGGTTTCCATCAACAACTGTTTGCCGATTTCCTGTTCTGCAATCGGCTTGCCCTGCATAAATTTTTCCAGTTTTTGTATATCCTTATAGCTATAATAAGTCAGACAGATTCCTTCTCCGCCGTCGCGTCCCGCCCGGCCTGTTTCCTGGTAGTAACCTTCCAGGCTCTTGGGAATGTCGTAGTGAATCACAAAACGCACGTCCGGTTTGTCTATGCCCATGCCGAAAGCGATTGTTGCGACGATAACATCCACTTCTTCCATCAGGAATTTATCCTGATTGGCACTCCGGGTATTTGCGTCCATGCCGGCATGGTAAGGAGCGGCTTTTATGCCGTTAATGCTCAGCATCTCGGCCAGTTCTTCCACCTTTTTCCGGCTCAGGCAATAAATAATGCCGGATTTACCTTCATGGTTCTTAATGAATTTGATAATGTCTTTATTTGTGTCACCAACCTTGGCACGCACTTCATAATAAAGATTCGGGCGGTTGAACGAAGATTTAAATACCTGGGCGTCGAGCATATCCAGGTTTTTTTGAATATCGTTTTGTACCTTCGGAGTTGCAGTTGCAGTCAGGGCAATAATCGGAGCTTTCCCGATTTCCTCTACAATCGGGCGTATTTTCCGGTATTCCGTACGGAAATCGTGTCCCCATTCCGAAATACAATGCGCTTCGTCCACAGCAAAGAAAGATATCTTTATTTTTTTCAGAAATTCGACATTGCTTTCCTTTGTCAGAGATTCGGGGGCTACATATAATAGTTTTGTTTTTCCCGAAAGGATATCTTCTTTTACATTTAGAATTTCGTTTTTGGAAAGGGACGAATTTAAGAAATGAGCGATTCCCTCTGCTTCAGAGAAAGAGCGCATAGCATCTACCTGATTTTTCATCAGGGCAATCAACGGGGAAATTACGATGGCCGTTCCCTCCAATAGCAATGCTGGTAATTGATAACACAGCGACTTGCCGCCGCCTGTCGGCATTAATACAAATGTGTTATTTCCTTCCAACACGTTCCTAATAATGGCTTCTTGATTCCCTTTGAAATGATCGAAGCCAAAATACTCTTTTAACTTTGCATGTAAATCAATCTGCAATCCCATTGTATTAATTAATATTTTCTGCACACCTTTTTGACAAAGAGCTGCAAATTTATAACTTAATTCGTACGAACAAACAAAATTGGCACAATAAATGTTGTCACCACTTATATGGGTTAAACTGACAAAAAATGGTACCTTTGCCATTAGTAAAGTTATAGTAAAAAAAAATTGAAACCATAATTTTATGGGGATTTTTTTGCTATAAATCTTATCTATTGTTTTATGGTATTGTTAAGCATTTTGTGAAATGGTTGATATAAAGAATGTTGCAAAAAAAGTCATTTTAGAAGAATCAGAAGCTATCAGAAACTTAGCCGGTTATATAGATGATGATTTTGAGAAGGTAGTAAATCTGATTTATCAGAGTAAAGGAAGGGTGATTGTGACCGGAATAGGTAAAAGTGCCATTATAGCTCAGAAGATTGTGGCAACACTGAACTCTACGGGAACGCCGTCGGTGTTCATGCATGCTGCCGATGCGATTCACGGTGATTTGGGGATGATCTGCCATGATGATGTGGTGATCTGTATCTCGAAAAGCGGGAATACTCCGGAAATTAAAGTGCTGATTCCCCTGATCCGGAATGTCGGTAATGAGCAGATAGTCGCCATGGTGTCGAATATGGATTCCTTTCTTGCCAAGAATGCCGCTTACGTATTAAAAGCGCAGGTGGAAAAAGAAGCTTGTCCCAATAATTTAGCTCCGACCAATTCAACTACGGCTCAATTGGTTTTGGGAGATGCCCTGGCGATTTGCCTGATTCAGTGCCGCAACTTTTCGAGCCGTGATTTTGCAAAATATCATCCGGGAGGTTCGCTGGGGAAACGGTTATATACAAGGGTTTCTGATGTATATGACCGGGAAAATACGCCTTGTGTGGCATTGGATGACGATATCCGGCGGGTGATCCTGGCAATATCGGGAGGGCGTTTGGGGGCTGTAGCCGTAACCGACGGGCAAAATAAACTGTTGGGAATTGTAACCGACGGAGACTTGAGGCGTATGTTAGAGAAATATAAGGATGTGAATGGATTGAAAGCGAAAGACATTATGTCGGCATCTCCGAAAGTGATCTCCGAAGAAGAATTGGCGTATGATGCCTTTCGGCTGATGGAAAAGAACAGCATCACTCAATTGGTGGTGACGGGCGAAGGGGGTACTTATAAAGGAATGGTGCATTTGCATGATATCCTGAGAGAAGGAGTGGTTTAACGATTTCGGAATAAATATGTTTTACCCTAAAAATTATAGAGTGGTGGAATAAAGATTGGGCGATTGGTTGATATAAAACTATGCAGGTGAAAAAAATCATATCGGTTATTATTTTGGTTTTACTGGCGAATTTGCTTTGTGCCCAAAGCACAAAGGTCAGGGGAAAAGTAACCGATGCGAAAACGGGGGAACCTCTGCCGCTGGTGAATATTTCTTTTACGGGAACGACAATCGGAATGACCAGTGATTTCGATGGCCTTTATTTTTTGGAAACCCGCGAAGATGTTTCCGAATTGCAAGCCTCTTTTGTGGGATATGCTCCTCAGCGTGTGAAGATCAAACCGGGAACCTATAACGAAGTTCATTTTCAATTAGAACCTGTTAGCTATGGGCTGGAAGAAGTGGTTGTTGGTTTGGGCGATAATCCCGCTCATGCCGTTCTGAAAAATATTATTCGAAATAAATACCGGAACAATCCTGCCGAAATGGCACAATATAAATATTCCGCTTATACGAAGATGGAGCTGGATATTACCAATATAAAGCCTTACTTCAAAAATAAAAAACTCCAGAAAAATTTCGGTTTCGTATTTAATTACATGGATACTTCCGTCATTACCGGCAAGGCTTTTTTGCCTGTGATGATTTCGGAGACAAGCGCCGATTGTTATTACAGGCGTTCGCCCCGGCTGAATCGTGAGATTATCAACGCTTCCCGTATATCGGGTATCAAGGAAGATTATACTATTGCCCAGTTTACGGGAAGAATGCATGTGGATGTGAATTTCTACGAGAATTATCTTTCCATATTCGAGGTGCGTTTTGCCAGTCCTCTTTCCGATCATGGATTGCTTTACTACAAATATTTTTTAGTGGATAGCTTATATAAGGACGGGCGGAAAATATACAAAATGCGGTTTCACCCCAAAGGTGTTTCCACACCGGTGCTGGACGGGGAAGTGAATATCGATTCCGCAACCTGGGCATTGGAATCGGCAAAAGTGAAAATGATGAAGGGGGTAAATGTAAACTGGATCCGGGATTTGGTGCTGGAAACCCAGTTCCAGTTATTGAACGATTCCGTATGGTTTATGAAACAGGATAAATTATTTGCAGACTTTACCATTCAGATGCGTGATTCTTCCAAGCTCATGGCATTTCTCGGACACCGGCAGATAGATTATTCCGATGTGGAGATGGGAGCGGAACTTACCGATGAGGTATTGAAAGCCGACAATAATGTCGTCATACGGAAAGACGTACTGAAAAATGACGAGACATTCTGGGATACATTGCGTCCTAATCCTCTATCGGAGAAAGAAAAGCAAATTTATGGTATGGTCGATTCGGTAAAGAATACCCCTTTGTATAAGAATATTTATGAGTTTGTAAATACGGTATTGTTCGGATATTATAATACAAAGTACGTTGGTTTCGGGCCTTACTATAAGTTGTATAGTTTTAATAAGCTGGAGGGAAACCGTTTCCAGTTCGGCGCGCAAACGACCAGCGATTTGAGTAAAAAAATTCAGCTCCGGGGGTATGTCGCTTACAGTACGAAGGATGAAAAAGTGAAAGGCGGTGGCGGAGTGACTTATCTCTTTAATGAGCAGCCTACCTCGATGCTGACCGTGAATTATAAACACGATGTGTTGCAATTGGGGGCAGGGATCAATGCCTTTTCCGAAAGCAATATTTTAAGCTCTATTTTTTCCAGAGGGAATAACGACCGCCTCAGCCCGGTAGATCAGTGGGATATTAATTTCGAAAAGGAATGGAGGCATGGCGTGACGAATATTTTTGCCGCCCAGTTACGGAAAATATACCCTTCGCCCTATGTTCAGTTTATTCGTCCCGACGGTGAGATGGAAAGTTCGGTGAATACCGCTTCTTTGGGAATAAAAACCCGTTTGTCGAAAGACGAAATTATCGTGCGTAATACGTTCGAGAAGTTTTCCATGGGATCGGATTATCCGATTATCAGTTTGGATTTATCGACGGGGATAAAAGGCATATTGAACAATGATTATGAATATTACCGGGCAGAATTGTCGTGGTCTCATTATTTCGATATAGCTCCGTTAGGACGCTCCTATTATGTGGTTACCGGAGGAAAGATTTTTGGAAAAGTACCCTATCCGTTACTGAAATTGCACGAAGGGAATGCTACTTATTTTTATGATCCCTATGCATATTCCTGTATGAATTTTTATGAGTTTGCGTCCGATATGTGGGGGAGTATCTGGTGGGAACACCATTTTAAAGGGTTCTTTCTGGGGAAAATTCCGCTGATGAAAAAATTGAAATGGAGGGAAGTGTTTACTTTCAAAGCTTTGTGGGGAACGCTGAGCGATAAGAATAACGGTAGCCTTCCCGATACGAAAGCTTTATTGTTGTTTCCCGCCGGGATGTCTTCCGTGTCGAAACCTTATATGGAAACCGGAATCGGTATAGAAAATATTTTTCGTATTTTGCGGGTGGATGCCATTTGGCGTTTAACCCACCGCCACGATCGTGAGGGACAAAAAGTCCAGAATTTTGCAGTGAATTTCTCTTTGTATCTGAATTTCTGATTTTTTATGGGAGAGGGGTAAATGCCGGAATTTCGGAGGAAGGAGCACGTTGTCAAAAATTGGGTTTGTTTTATCCGTTTAGGTTTCCGGTTGTTTTTATGTTACCTGTTTTTGATAAAGTCTTATTTGCATCCAATACAAGTATCTCCCTATGATTTTTCCTAATTTTATTTATCTTTGCGATATAAAATGAATGCGCATGATATTAAGAGCAGAACATTTGGTCAAAAAATATAAAAGCCGTACGGTGGTGAAAGATGTTTCCGTACAGGTGGAGCAGGGAGAGATCGTAGGATTGTTAGGTCCGAACGGAGCAGGAAAGACCACTTCATTTTATATGATCGTAGGTCTGATTACACCTAACGGCGGGAGAATATTCCTCGACGATCAGGAAATTACGAAAGAGCCGGTATATAAACGCGCACAATTCGGGGTGGGATATTTGGCCCAGGAAGCTTCTGTGTTCCGAAGGCTGAGCGTGGAAGATAATATCAAAGCGGTTATGGAAATGACTTCCATGACAAAAGAGGAGCAAAAGCAGCGTTTGGAAGAGATGCTGGATGAATTCGGTTTACAGCATATCCGCAAGAGTTTGGGTATTCAGCTTTCAGGAGGAGAGCGCCGCCGGACAGAGATTGCGCGGGCATTGTCGATCCACCCGAAATTCATTTTGTTGGACGAGCCTTTTGCAGGGGTAGATCCTATTGCTGTGGAAGATATTCAAAGTATTGTTCAGAAACTGAAAGAAAAAAATATCGGAATCCTGATTACCGACCATAATGTGCAGGAGACCTTGTCGATCACCGATCGTGCTTATCTGTTGTATGACGGGCGGATATTGCAATCGGGTACGGCAGAGCATCTGGCGGCAGACCCGGAAGTAAGGCGGGTATATCTGGGTAAGAATTTCGAATTGAGGAAGAAAAAATAAGCGGAAGGCAAAGGAGAGGAGAGCGATGCCAAATCCGGTTGCCGGACGATTAAACGAGGTGAGGGACAGATCATAAAATCGTTTTATTTCTTTATGTTTCGTTTAAATAAAATTAGGCATACAGTTTGGTGGTTCAAAAATTTGGATTACTTTTGCATCGTCAAAAAAACTGGCACGCGGGCGTGGTGGAATTGGTAGACACGCTAGACTTAGGATCTAGTGTCGCAAGACTTGGGGGTTCGAGTCCCTTCGCCCGTACCAATATTGGGGAAGCCGCCTTTTGTGAGGTGGCTTTTTTTGAATTTGTTGATAAATTAGAATAAATAATTCAAATTGTTATAACTGTATTCGGTTATAACGGCGTAACAAAACGATTGGCATGAATATAACAAAAAACCAAATTGACGATCTGAATGCAACTATTAAGATTGAATTAGGTAAAGAGGATTACGCAGGACGCGTAGAAAGTGCATTGAAAGATTATCAGAGAAAAGTGGTAATCGATGGATTCCGTAAAGGAAAGACCCCGATGGGGATCGTGAAAAAGATGTATGGAAAAGCTCTTTTGGTAGAGGAGATCAATAAGGTTTTGGGAGAAGCTCTTTCCAATTATATTAAAGACAATAACTTACAGATTTTAGGGGAACCGCTTCCTAATGAAACAGATCAAAAGGAACTGAACCTGGAAGATGAAAATTTTGAATTTCTTTATGATATAGCTCTTTCTCCGGAAGTGAACGCTAAAATGAGCAAACGTGAGAAAGTGCCTTTCTATTCCATCAAAGTAGATGACGAAATGATCGACAAGCAGATTGAAAATATCTGTAAGAACAACGGAAACATGATTCCGGTGGATGAAATCGAGGGGACGGAATATTTGAAAGGGGAATTGATCGAATTGGATACCGATGGTAAAGAAAAAGAAGGCGGAATCAAGAACGAAGATGCTTCCATGTCGATCTTTCACATGAAGGACGAAGATGCCGTAAAGCTTTTCAAGGGCAAAAAGGTGGGTGAAGAAGTGAAATTCAACGCAGCGAAAGCCTATCCGAATGCAGCCGATTACGCTGCTATGCTTGGCGTTTCTAAAGAGGAAGCTGCTAAGGCCGGAGAAAATTTTTGCTTTATCGTTAAAGAGATCAAGCGTTATGTGGATGCAGAAGTGAACGAAGAATTGTTCAACAAAGTATATGGTGAAGGTACGGTGAAGACCGTTGAAGAGTTCCGCGCCAAAGTGAAAGAAGATATAGAAAATCAGTTGAAAGGACACGCTGAATATCGTTTCACCGTAGATGCAAAAGAAAAGTTGTTGAAGAAAAACGAAGATGTCGTTCTTCCGGAAGCATTCCTGAAAAGATGGATCGTTGCTGTAAACAAGGGAATGACGGCAGAAGAAGTTGAAAAAGACTTTGAAGGCTATCGTGATGAATTCAAATGGCAGTTGATAAAATCGGCTATTGTGAAAGAATTCGGGGTAAAGGTCGAAGCTGACGATATGAAGAAGGAAGCACGCCAGATTGCAGCAGCCCAGTTGCAGCAGTACGGACTGTACGGATTGACGGACGAACAGCTCGATGGTTTTGCCGTTAAATTGCTGGAGGACGAAAAACAGCGCCAGCATTTGTATGAAAGAGCCTTGGATGAAAAAGTATTTGCTGTGGTTAAAGAAAATGTGAAGGTGGAAGAACAGGAAATCTCTATGGCCGACTTTGAAAAATTATTTCAGAAATAAGAATAGTTTTTAGCCTATCATAAAGCCCCGCATTTGCGGGGCTTTTTTTATTCTGCCTTAACTTTTCGCCTTGTGTGCTTTTTTTACCTATTTTTGCAGACTAAAATTGTATAGAGAGGATTATCCGTCATGTATCAGACACATATACTGAAAAACGGTTTAAAAATAATACATCAGCATGTCCCGAACAAGGCGGCTTATTGCGGGTTGATTATCGGAGTGGGGACACGCGATGAATCGGAGGATGAAGAAGGGATCGCCCATTTTATCGAACACGTTATTTTTAAGGGGACAGAGAAAAGAAAAGCTTATCATATATTGAGCCGGATCGAAGATGTGGGGGGAGAACTGAATGCTTACACCACGAAAGAGGATACCTGCATATATGCTTCTTTTCTGGCCAAAGATTACGAAAGAGCCCTGGAACTGTTTTCGGACATTGTCTTTCATTCCGTGTTTCCTGAAAAAGAAATCGAGAAGGAAAAAGAAGTCGTGATCGACGAAATTAATTCGTATAAGGACAGTCCCGGCGAATTGATTTACGATGATTTCGAAAGCCTGATTTACAAGGGCTATCCGATCGGTAGAAATATTTTAGGGAGCGAAGAAGCGGTAAGAGGACTGGAACGCGAAAAGATACAGGCGTTTGTAAAGCGGAATTATAAGCCGGGGCGCATGGTTATCAGCTCGATAGGAGATATTTCGTTTGAAAAATTGGTACGCCTGATCGAAAAATTCTTTGGCGGGATCGAAGAAGATAAATCCCAGTTGGTTCGTTTGAAACCGGAAGTTTACGTGCCCTGTAACAAGGAAGTGAATCTGGAGACTTACCAGAATCATTGTATATTGGGTAACATCGCCTATGATTACACGCAGGATAACCGTTTGGCCCTTTCGTTGCTGGTGGATATTTTAGGCGGAACCGGCATGAATTCCAGACTGAATCTGAACATTCGGGAAAGATACGGCTTGGCTTACAATATCGAAGCTTCTTATACTCCTTATTCGGATACCGGGGTGTTTACCGTGTATTTTGGGTGTGATACCAAAAATATCGAAAAATGTTTACGGCTTTGCCGCCGGGAGATGGCTTTGCTTTGTGAAGAGCCTTTGGGACAAATGCAATTGCGGAAAGCCAAAACGCAAATGATCGGGCAAATGACTCTCTCGTCCGAGAATTATGAAAATATGATGCTGTCTATCGGGAAGAGCTTTTTAATTTATGATAAGGTGGATGATTGGGAGTATATTTACGAAAAAATAGAGGAAATAGACGCAAAATTGCTGCAACGGATCGCTGTCGAAATTTTTGCTCCCGAACGGCAGTCTGTGCTGATCTATAAATAAATATCTGACCGGAAGTGTTAAATTTCGGAAGATAAGGAAGCAGGTAAATTTTGGGGTATGATCGAAATAAATTTAGAGCTGGAAAAATATATTGAAGCTCATTCCGAGCCGGAGCCTCCCGTGCTTGAAGAGTTAGCGCGTGTCACTCATTTAAAGACCCTGCGTCCCCGGATGCTTTCCGGAAATATGCAGGGACAATTTTTAAAGATGATGTGCCGTTTGGTGAATGCGAAACGGGTACTCGAAATCGGTACGTTTACGGGGTATGCCGCTATTTCCATGGCGATGGGGCTGGAGGGAGGCGGAATCGTGCACACCATCGATATCAACGATGAGATCGAGGATTTTGCCAGGGAATTTATAACGAAGAGCGGCTTGGAAGATAGGATACGCTTTCATGTGGGGGATGCTTGTGAGGTCATTCCGCAGTTAGACGAGACTTTCGATCTGGTATTTATCGATGCGGACAAAAGGCAATATACCGAATACTATAAACTGGTTTTCGATAAGGTGCGTCCCGGCGGACTGATTCTTGCCGACGATGTGCTTTGGGACGGGAAAGTATTGGATGAAACGAACCGGGATGCCCAGACAAAGGGTATTCTTGCGTTTAACGAATATGTTCAGGCGGATAACCGGGTGGAAAATTTGTTATTGCCTTTTCGCCACGGGTTGATGTTGATTCGTAAAAAGATTATCTTTGACCTATAATATAGAAATGATATGAAACAATATTTGGAGTTGTTAGACCGGATTTTAACCGAAGGAACAGAAAAAACAGACCGTACCGGGACGGGAACGGTCAGCGTATTCGGACATCAGATGCGTTTTAATTTACAGGAAGGTTTTCCGTTGCTGACAACAAAGAAATTGCATTTAAAGTCTATCATATACGAGTTGTTGTGGTTCCTGAAAGGGGATACGAATGTGAAATATTTGCAGGAACATGGGGTGAAGATCTGGAACGAGTGGGCGGATGAAAATGGAGATTTAGGGCATGTTTACGGTTATCAATGGCGTTCGTGGCCTCGTCCCGACGGCTCGCATTTAGATCAGATTTCCCAGGTGGTTCACGATATAAAACATAGTCCCGATTCCCGCCGACTGATTGTGAGTGCCTGGAATGCCGGGGACATCGAGAATATGGCTTTGGCTCCTTGCCATGCCCTTTTCCAGTTTTACGTGGCTAACGGAAAATTATCCTGCCAATTGTATCAGCGCAGTGCCGATACTTTTTTGGGAGTTCCTTTCAATATCGCCTCTTATGCGTTATTGACCCTGATGATGGCTCAGGTGTGCGATCTGCAGCCGGGAGAATTTGTCCACACCTTAGGTGATGCGCACATTTATCTGAACCATATCGAGCAGGTTAAATTACAATTGACCCGTGAGCCGCGCGCTTTACCGAAGATGAAGATTAACCCCGGAGTAAAGAGTATTTTTGATTTTCAATACGAGGATTTCGAACTGACCGATTATGACCCGCACCCGCATATAAAAGGAGCGATTTCCGTGTGAGGATTTCGTCGGTATTACAGGTATAAAAAAGGCCGCTATTCTGCATGGAATAGCGGCCTCTTATTTTATTTAGAAAACCGGCTTATTTTTGCCGTGTTACTTCTTTGTGCATCCAGTACACTTCGTCACGGCTAACGGGTTTACCATACATACGGGCGATCATCACCTCTCCGTCGAGTGCAAACTGGGCGAATCCATTGCCGTTGGCATCGCCGCCGATTCCTATCCATTGGGCTTTTTCGTTACTTGGAAAGCCGAAATTACCCTGAGCTTTACGCACTCCGGCCGGAGAACCGTTTACGTAAATACGCGTTTCGCCTGCGGCTTTATCGTAAACGGCAACCACGTGATAAAATTTACCCGGGGTAGCGGTCATGCCACTTTTCAGCTCCTTATATCCGCCACCGACGTGGGCAAAAAATGTAATCAGGCCGCCATTGGCTTGTTCGATGCCGGTGCCACCGCTTTCCTGGGCACTGAGCGGACACATATTGCGTGTAGTATTGGGCTTGTAGAATAGCTCCAGCGTGTAACCTTCGCGAAAAGCATTTTTCAGTTTTTCGTTTTGGCTGTAATCGATTTTATAAAAACATTGTCCGGAACCGGGGAACTTCGCCGTCCAACGGTTGTAAGTCGCCTCTTTATAAGTGGTAGGTGCGGTGTTTCCCGTTTCTACGGCAACATGCAGCGGAGAAATGTCTTTTGCTTTTCCGTTGGCTGCAAATTGGATATCGAATAAATCGGCTTTAGGTTTTTTCGTTTTTGCAGCCGGTTTATAGACATCGGTTACAAATTCGGCGCTTTCGATAGAGGTCGATTCGTTATCGTATGAATCGATCGCCGTTACCTTGGCTTTCAGCTTGCTGCCGTTGGGAATACCCTGGAAACGTACGTCCAGTTGCAAAGGCTTTTTACTGTTCAGGTAAAAGCCGGAAAATTTGTTATTGGTAACGACAGTTTCGCCGTCTTTAATGATTTCGATACGATAGTGGTGCACCACTTCATCGTCTGTTGCCTGCGGGAAAGTGATCGTACACCCTTCCTCTTTGATGTTGTCCACCTGGATCGTCGCTCCGGGACGGAAGAAAGGGGCAGCGCCTCCCGTACGGTTTTTATAAAGGAAACGGGTTCCGTCGTGCGGAGCCTGTACATACCAGCGCGGAAGAATTTCCTCGTCGTTGTATGTATCCCAGCGTTCCATTTCCACATTCGTATTGGCATCTACGTTTACGATAAGTCCTTCGGTCACATAGTCGTATTTAGCAGGGTGGATGCCTTCGTTCACCACGCCCGGTTCCACTTCGCTATAAGTCGTACTACCGTCGTTTACGCTGGTATAAATGTTTTGATGGATGGAGCGCGGATCGCCTAAAGGAAAATGGGAGTGTCCGGAAAATACAACGGCTTGCGGGTATTTGCTCAGGATAGGCTCGAACTTGACAGATCCCCAGCCTCCGTCGCGCGGCTGTGTTCCATACACCGTATTTTGTGGCGGTACATGGGTGAATACGAAGATAGGCTTGCCCGGATAGCGTTTGGCTGCATCTTCCATACTTTTAGCCAGAAAGTCGAGGTCTTGTTCGCTGTAACTGTTGGAGCTGGTCCCGCTCATGCTGATGGTGATGAAAGGATAGCCTTTAATATCAATGTAATGATGAAGGGGTTGTCCCAGTTTGAAATAATTTTCGTATGATTTTTTACCACCGTAATGATCGTGGTTTCCCATCAGAAAGAAAACGGGAAGATTGGCCGGAACGATCGTTGTATCGTTAAATACCTTCAAAACCATATCGTATTGATGTGCCTGTCCATAGTCGCTGATATCCCCTACAACGAAAATAGCATCGATACGTGGCTGTTTCGCAATGAGGTTTTTGAGTGCTTTGGGCACTTTCACCATCGGGCCTTCTCCTTTGTTATTACCGAAATGTACATCGGAAATCACGGCAAAACGAGGGGTGGAAAAGGACGTATTTCCTTTTTCATAAACCGGTTGCTGCGGGTTGGATTCCGCAGGCTGCTTTTGCGCGAAAAGCGAACAGGCCATAGTTAGAGCTACGGCACTTAAAAAGATTCTCTTTTTCATGGAATATTAATTATTTTAATTCTTTTTTCAAGTGGAGCAAAAATAGGTATTTTTTTACCGGTTGTCGGATTCCTGAGGTATTAAATATTCTTTTCAGCCATTTTTATCGAGGCTTTAACACTTTTTTTACTGACTGTAAAAAACAAAAACACCCCTCTCGGAGAAGAAGGGCGTTTTGTTAGAGATTTTATACGGATGAATCTTTTTCGTGTATGAAGTCTAAGCCGGTTGGCCGTATTTTGTCAGGATTGAAAATTTACAATTTTAATCCAGCGGTTATAATCTTCCGGGCTCCATTTTTCCTGTAAGGGGATCAGCTTACCGGCATCGGCAAATGCGGGGCATTTTGAATATAAAGTCAGGCGGCGGTAGTGATGAGTGAAAATACCGTTTACCACAGCCAATGGCTTTAAATCGCCCACGGTTTCAGCCCGTTGGCAGGTACGGAAGAATAAATCGAAATCGGCGGCTTGCTGGGTGGGGTCCCATTCCCCGATTTTTTCGATGGCTTTCCGGTTCATCAGGATAGAAGCGCCCGAAAAACCTTCGGTGAACGATAGCCCATAGCGGGAATAGGTTTTATCACAGAACTTTTCCCAGTTGCCATAGCATAAACGCTGCATAAGCCGCAGGCCGAACTTACGTTGCCCGAAAAGTGTGATACAGGGGTATTTTATATGCTTCCATCTCTTTTGAAGAGCTTTGGAGGTACTTCGGTCGAACAGCCTGTCGTTACTTCCCAGGCTGATAACATCCCGGTCGTCTTTTCCCAGCACTTCCATGGCCCGGCTGTCCCAATGCGGAGAAACGAGCAGATCGTTGTTTAAAAATGCGAATACATTGTATTTAGCCACTGCGATCCCCTGATTTTGACAATGCGGGTAAGAATAATTCTCCTGGTTTGCGATCACGGTGACATTTTTTCCCAGCGATTGAAAAAATTCGCGGCTGCCGTCATTGGAATGGTTATCGATAATGATAAGCTCGAATGGGTTATCCGTGTATTTTTTCAGGTATTCCCAAAATAATTTATTCATGTCGAGCTGGTTGTATATAGCCGTGATAATGGATATCATAGATCGTTTCGGTATTTGTCGATAAATAATTATAATCTTAATTCAAGGAAAAATTTCCGGTTGGTTCTCGTTACAAAAATAATAAATTATTGTAAGTCTTTACCTATCCTCGTTATTATCTGGCTTTAGAGCTAAATCTGCTTTAAATGTCGGATAATTGAAATTCACTCCGTAGCGGGGCAATTCCATCGGGTCCATCCGGGACGAAAGGCGTTTGTTTGCAGTGGTAAAAGCCATCCGGTATCCCGCTTTCCGGGCTGCTTCCAAAGCTATGGGGCAAGTGTCCCCGTTGGGATAGGCCAGATAATGACAGGGGGAACCTAATTTTTGTTCGATAACGGATTTACTTTCTTCGATTTGCCGGATGATTTCCGCTTCTTGCTGAAAAGTTCCGCAAATGAAATGGTCGAGGCAATGCGAGCCTACCGTGCAGCGATATTCTTTTTGCAATGTGGCGACATCTTCCCAGCTCATGAGGGCGTCGGCCTGATAATAGTCGCATAATTTCCGGTATTCCCCGGCAGGCAGGTTTTGAATAAGCTGTTCCGTAATGAGATTTACGGTTTGTATGTCCGCATGCTTGAGATGACGGTTAATTTGTTTGAAAATCTTTTTCCGTTGCCCGGCGGAGGTTAAAGGACTTTCCAGGCCCAGGCATTCTATCTGTAAGCGATCGAGAGAAGGCCACGATAGAACGGCCCTGCCGACAAAAGTGGAAAACCGTTTTCCGCTGTCGATGTGGCGGGTACTGATAAAAACGGTGAATGGAAGATCGTACTCTTTTAAAATCGGGGCGAGTTGAGTCAGGTTATTTCGGTAACCGTCGTCGAAGGTAAGAGTGATTTCCCGGCCTGTGAAAGAACCTGTTTGCCATCTTCGATCGTATTCATCTATAGAAACGATCTCGTAATGTTTCCGGAGATAGGCGAGTTGTTTTCTGAAATCTGCCAGGGGAATATGCAGTTTTTCCACAAACGGACTGCGAATGTCGGCTACTCCGTGATAAAACAACACCCTCGGAATCCGGTTTTGTTCTCTTTTCCTGTCGATAAATCCGCATTGATCCAGAAGGGCATTTTTAATATCTTTTATTTTCATATAGTTTGCATAATAGGTTTACAAAATTAGGAATAAACTTTCATACCTTATCTGTTTCATGTAAAATAAAGAAGTTGTGCAGGCGCACTTCACCCGGAATATACTATCTTTGTTACATTAAATTTATAATTTGTGTTCGAATGGCTATATCGTTAATTGTTGCTGCTGCTGAAAATAATGCTATTGGAAAGGATAATGCTTTATTGTGGCATTTGTCCGCCGACCTGAAACGCTTTAAAGCTTTAACGACGGGGCATCCGGTAATTATGGGGCGTAAAACTTTCGAATCGATAGGGAAACCATTGCCTAACCGGAGGAATATCGTGATCTCGCATAGCCGGCCTGTTATCGAGGGGTGCGAGGTGGTGGCTTCCGTGGACGATGCCCTGGCTTCGGTGGAGGCCGGAGAAGAGGCTTTTGTTATCGGCGGCGGATCGATTTACCGGGCTTTGTGGCATGTGGCAGACCGTTTGTATCTTACTGCGGTAAAAACGACATTGGAGGGGGATACGTTTATCCCGGAAATTAACCCGGAGGAATGGAAAGAAGTAAGCCGGGAAGATTTTGAAGCCGACGAGAAAAATGAATTCGGCTATTCTTTTATTGATTATGTGCGTGTTTCATGATAAAATATGAAATAAATTCCGTTTTCCTGCCAAGGGAAGCGAAGATCATGGCTTTGCCTGTCCGGTTCGAAAAAGAAGGACAGATTATATACCGGGGGCGTAATCTGATTAAGATCATGACTTTGGACGATTTGCAGATCAATGTAAAGTCCTTTAAGCGCCCGCACATCCTGAACCGGTTTATTTATGCATGGTTTCGTAAATCCAAGGCGGAACGTTCTTATATAAATGCCTTGAAGCTGCTGGAGATGGGGATCGGTACGCCGGAGCCTATCGCTTATCTGGTGTATAAAAATGCAAAAGGGGTAAACAGAAGCTATTATATATCCATTCAGCAGCCTTGCGATTATGTGTTGCTGGATTTATTGCGGCAGCGTCCTCCCGATTTCGAGGAACTTTTTCGGGCTTATGTGCACTTTGTGTATGAATTTCACCAGAAGGGAGTTTATTTTATCGACTTATCGACCGGGAACACTTTAATTAGCAGGGGAGAAGAGGGGAAGCACCGTTTTTACCTGGTCGATTTAAATCGGATCATTTTTAAATCCCGTCCTTTAACTCCGTTCGAGGGAATGCGTAATTTTTGCCGGATCGATCTGGACGACCGTGATTTGGATTTTGTGATCCGGGAGTATGCCCTTATCACGAAAGTGCCGGAGGCTGCTTTAAGACGGGTGCTGTTCCGTTATAAACGGAAAGAGGCTTTACGCCGCCGGACCAAACGAAGCTTGAAAATTTTAAAAAAGAAGAAAAGGTAATTTTACAGAAAGGTCTTTACACTCCTTTTTCATCAGAAGTCTGCGATTTCAGGAGTGTACTCTCAATAGATCCCTATTTGCCTGTAATTTTTAAAACCGAAAATCCGGTTTCCGTTGGAAAGGAATGTATTTTCAAAAAAAGTCAGCATTCGGTATTTTAAAGCGAAAATCTTTTTGATTTGGGGTTTCTCTCCCGTATAGCGGAGGTACTTTTGCCAATCCATCGCTGCGATTTTATCTTTCATAACAGCAGGATGAGAGCCTGTGAATTTCGGTAAATAAGACAGGTTGCCATAATCGTGGTAGGCTTCCGTAAAAACGACTTTTTCACCGGAATGCATACAGGATTGCTCTTCTTTTTTCTTTACCATTTTACGGGGATCGCGGCTCCAGCCATAGTGGTATATGAAAGCGTCTTTCAATAAAATACATTTCAAAACGCGGGTATTCTCTTTTTGCCAATAGTTTTGATAGTCGAAACCGGGCATAAGCCGGAACGATTGTGCATCCCTCCACGAATGAATGTCGGGTAAATTCCGAACGATACGGACTTCTTTGGGATACCCGAAATGCCGCGCATGGATATAATGCTGATGATCGGCGTAGAGATGTACGTAACGCAACAGAAAGCCTTCCACTTTAGGGGTATTCAGGTATTTCTCGCAGGCTTTCCGGATAATAGGGACCGCATTTTCATGCAGCACTTCATCGGCCTGGAGGTAAATGCACCAATCCCCTGTACAGGCTTTTAAAGCGATGTCGGTTTGGTTGGCATAGACTTGCCCGTCTTTATTGTATTTGGAAGAATCCCAATTTGTTTTGATAATTTTGATTTTATCCGACTGAATCGAATTGACTATCTCTTCCGTTTGATCGCTGCTATCCCCCAAAGCAATAACTAATTCGTCCACTAAGTCCAATAGCGAAGTGATACATTCCACGACCGGAAAGTCATAGTTTACTGCATTTCTAATCATCGTAAAACCACTGATCGTCATATCTATGTTCTGATATAGTCAAAATTTATTGAAATTACAAAGAAAGGATATTAAATAGTAAAAACAAAATTTTACACATCTTTTATGATTTCTTGTGGAATGTGAAATAAATGTGAAATGTACTGTGTATTAAAATAATGAATTGTTTGTTTGGCGGGGAAAAAAAGAAAATGAGGTTAAACCCAGTAAAAACAAGAAAACATAAATAAACATTTTTTTTGAGAGAGCTCAAGATTGGCGAGTGAAATTATATCTTTTCGGTTAGCTATTTCGTAAATAATTTATCATCTTTGCCGAGATTAAGACAATTGTAGATGAAGCTGTCTTTGATAATAACGACATATAATTCCCCCAAGTTCTTGAAATTAGTCCTTGATAGCGTCCGGCGCCAGGTTATGTTGCCGGACGAGGTCGTTATTGCCGATGATGGAAGCGGAGACGATACACGGAAGTTGATCGAAGAGGAAAGGCTTACTTTTCCGGTTCCTTTATTGCATGTGTGGCAGGAAGATAAAGGATTTCGGGCGGCTAAATCCCGGAATAACGGGATTAAAGCGAGTTCCGGGGATTATATTGTATTTATCGACGGGGATATTCTTTTGGATCGCCGTTTTATCCGGGATCACCATTTTTTTGCCTGTAAGAATCGTTTCGTACAGGGGCGCAGGGTGCATTTAAGCGAAAGCCGTACCCAGGAAATCGTGGATTCGATGACAGTTCCTTCTTTAAATTTTTTTTCCAGAGGAGTTCGTCTGAACCGGATTCATTTGATCCATAGTGGTTTTTTCCGGGATCTTTATGGGAGGAAGAAGAAAACCCAAAAAGGCGAAAGCCTGATTTCGGCCAATATAGGGGTGTGGAAAGAGGATCTGTTGAGAGTAAACGGTTTTAATGAGGAGTTTATCGGATGGGGGCGCGAGGATAGCGAGTTGGGAGTGAGAATGATGAATGCCGGAATAAAAATCCGGTTTCTTAAATTTGCTGCTATCGGTATTCATTTATATCATCAGGAAAATCGTTTTTTTAATGAAAGGGCTCAGGAATTATTGGATAGGGCTATCGAGACGAAGATGACCTGGTGTGATAAGGGATTGATAAAAAAGGATATGGCAGACTGAGTCTTACACCGAAGAAGAATATTATTTTATGCTTTTAAAAAAAATCCGGGAAAACACTTTTCTTTTTGTTGCCTTTGCTTTGGGCTGGGCTTCTTTATATGGAAATGTTTTGAATTTTTTATTGATCCTGCTTTTAATCGTTAACGTGTGGGGAAACGGAGCGGAGTTTTGGCGGAATGTCAGGCAGGAAAAATATTATTTGGGCATACCGGCCTTTTTCTTGATCTATATGGTGTTTCATGCTTTGTTTTACCGGACAGGAGCAGAAAGCGGCTTAAAGCCTTCGTACGGCATTTTTGAAACCTTAACACTCTATTTTATTTTAGTTCCCCTGTATCTGCTGTCGATGAAACCGTGGATGTCGGTGAAAATGCTTGAAAAAGCTTTATTGTGTTTTTGTGGCGGAGTGTTGCTGGTAAATGTCTGTATGTTTTTCGAGCTCACCGGGTGGGGCTTTTTCAAGCATCCGCTGGCTTCGCTGGAATTTATATATCAGTCCCGTTTCGGAGGAAACAGAAGTCCGCTGGGAGGCCATTTGATGCTTGAGCCTCAGGCGATGGTCTTGTCGCTGGCTTCGGTGTTGTCGTTTTTTATGGCATTTATCCGGAAAAAGGTCTGGATCGGCATCATGGCTGTTCTTTTAATCCTTTGTCTTTCGTTTACGGTAACCAAAGCCTCTTTGCTGGGTTTTATAGTAGGAGCCGCGATCGGGGGAGTTTATTTATTCCGGAAATTGAAAAGAAGGGAAAAGGGGATCGTTATCGTTTCGTTCGTGGTGTTGCTGCTTGCCGGGATTTTCTGTATGCCGGAAGGATATGTCATGCGTTTTCAGGAAACGGCGACCGAAATTAAAAATATAGGAGACGGTAATTTGCAGGGAGTGAGCCTTGCTCCCCGGATTGTCATGTGGACGAAAGCTAAGGAACATTTTCAGGAATATGCCCTTTGGGGGGTCGGGTTGTATTACAAGCCGTTGCTGAAACAGTGGTATGCGGATTCCCCGCTTATTTCCGCGATGCCCAACGTGCATAATTCCTTTTTGGAATATTGGATCAAAGGGGGGATTTTCGGGCTGGGCCTGATTGTGTCGCTGTTTGCAGCTCCTATCGTGAGGATGATACGGAGAAAGCAATGGTCTTTCATTGTCTTAGGGGGAATCGCCGCCATCTTTATTGCCAGCAATACCTGTGTGCTGTTTGTGCACAACAACTCCCTGACGATCCTCCTTTTTTGGCTGTCGGCTTTTTATTTCTACCTGAAAGAGTTTAACGCGTTGGAGCGGGAGCCATAAGGTATTGCTCCAGGTGGGTGGCTAATTTGTGCCAATCGAAATTTTCCACTTGTGCCCGTCCTTTCCTGCCTAACGTTTCCCGCAACTGTTCGTCTTTTATCAGCATTTTCAGTCGCCGGCGGATCGAGAAAGAATTCCGGCGGCAAATCAATCCGGTATCCTTGTCGAATAGCAGGTCGCGTGTCCCGGCAGTCGTGGCAATGACGGGCACGGCGCAGGCCATAGCCTCCGCTACGGTGTTCGACCAGCCTGCCTGCCCTTCTGCCGCCACGAACACGTCCGCCCGGTTGAATAACTCGGAATTTTTGTCGATCGGGTGGTTCAGAATGAACTCGTACGGCACTTTAGCCGAAAATTCAGCCAGCCTCCTGTGGCCTTTGGCATTGACCGGGGTGTCGAATAAGAGCAGTTTGATATTGTATCCTTTCTTATATAATCTTTCGCAAGCCCTGACGATGTATTTCGTACCTTTACATCTCATGGCCAGCCTGCCGTAGGCTAACACCTGAAATGGGCGGCTTTCCGGCACATGGTAATCGGTCTTCGGGTGATAGATGGAAAGATTCACACCTCCGATCGCTTTAAAATCGTTCAGGCCGAAGTTTTTGTCGTATTCATAGATATTGGTCGAGCAAGCCAGCACCTCGATGTCCTTCATTTTAGCTATTTGCCGGATTTGCTTGTCGTTGGAGACATGATAAAATATCTTGCGCTTGGCCGTAGAGCTGCGCAGGGCATCGAGGTAGCGTATTTCGGTGAAAAACAAGGCATCCAGCGGATCGACCGGTAAAGCTTCGAAGGTTTTGACCTCTCCTTTGAAATCGAACCAATCCGGACGCTGGCCATCCGGGGTATATGCTGTGAACCGGTGTCCCGATTCGGTAAAAATATTGCCTAATTCCATAAAACGCTTAACGCCTCCGTAGAGCAGGGTACAAGGCAGAATAACTCCTAAGTTCATATTTATAAAAGTTGTTTATACAGGTTGTGGACTTGTGTGCATAAGGTGCGCGGATCGAATTTTTGATGGGCGTACTGAAAGCCTTCTTCAATCATCCGGGTCCGGGCCGTCGTGTCACAAAGTATATGTTTTATGCTTTCTGCAATCGCTTCAATGTCGTAAGGCGGCACATAGACGGGAGCAGGGCCTCCGGCTTCCGGCAGCGAGGAAATATTCGATGTGATTACCGGGGTTTTGCTCAATAGCGCTTCTGTCACCGGAAGTCCGAAGCCTTCATATACGGAAGGAAACACAAATAGTTTAGCTTGCTGGTAGAAGGCTTGCAGGGTTTCTGAATCGTGTAAATTGTCGATCAGGATCAATTTAGAGATGAGTTGCCGGGAAGCCGCATATTTTAAAACCTCGTCCTTATATTGTCCCCCTTTGCCGATAATTACCAATGGAATCTGTAAATCATCGGGCAGGAGTGCATAAGCCTTGATTACACTGAGCAGATTTTTCCGGGAATTGATCGATCCCACATAAAGCAGAAAATCCTCCGGGATGTGATAAGCGGCAACGGTTTGCCGGGCTTTTTCGGTATCCTGCATTTTGTAGAATACGGGATTTATGGCCTGATATATGACTTCGATCTTATCGGCCGGTGTTCCGAAGTAACGGATAATATCGTTTTTGGTACATTCGCTGATAGCAATGATCTTATCGGCATGTTTACAGCTATACCTGAATTTCCGGTCGTAAATAAGCCGGTCTATGGCCGTGAACATATCCGGATAGGTCTTGTATATAATGTCGTGTATCGTAACCACCGATTTTATAGAAGTGCGCTGTATGCCTGCGGGGATTTCATGGCTTAGCCCGTGGTAAAGTTCGATCCCGTCTCTTTTCAAATCTTTTTTGATCGAAAAAGTTCTCCAGTAAGCGCCTCCGGCTTCCGGATGCAGGTGTGTGTGCAGTTCCGGGTTTTGAAGAAAAAAATCTGTTTCCGGAGTATGGCGAATTTTAGGGCTATACAGGAATAATTCATCTTCCGGGTAATTGGTGTGCAGGTCATTGACTAAAGTCCGGCTGTAATTGCCTAATCCGGTAAAATTATTGTAAAGCCGTTTCGCGTCGAATCCTATTTTCATCATTGAAGATCGTATTTCTATCCGTTTCTAATTTAGGTTATCGGTATAAAATATGAAATAGCGAAAGTGATTTTCTTTTTTATTGTTTTTTACTCTTGCAGAGTATTCCCGTTTTAAAAATCTTTAGCATCACGCCGAAATTGTTTTCCAACAAATCGCCCTTGTCGAAGCCGATGTTTAAAGCCGTTCCGAAAGGCAAGTGTAAATCGGGAGCTACTAATTCCAATCCGAAACTGAACTGGGGTTTGCTGATCCGTTCCCCTTGTTCGTTGGTGAAAGGCAGGTGGTGCATTCCGTAATTTTCTGAATAGCTCATCATCAGCTTATACTGAATATCCCAGGGAAGTTCTCCGCAAACACCGATGTGGTGGGCTACGAAACGGCTGTTGAACACTCCGGGAGTGATCCCCTCTGCAGTTTTACCCCAGGGGGTGAAAAACGGTGCTCCGATAACATTCCCGTAAAAAGTCCAGCCGGACTGATACATGCTGTTATTGAAATAATTGTCGTTCCCACCGATGATTTCTCCGGTTTCCGGATCATTGTGGTTAGGACCGCTCTGGCTTTTGGTGTAATAAAATTCGTAAAGAAAACTTTTAAACCATTTGGGACTTGTTTTGCGAGTCAGGTAGAAGCCGTATAAACCGTCGGGCTTGTTTTGGTAGTGCTGCCCCGAACCGTCTTCGAACATGTGATTGTAGTAGAGCTCTGCTCCCCATTTTGAGCCGTTATACCTTAACCGGGCAAAATGCATCCCGATGTGATTGCCTAATTTGTTGTCCAGGTCGTTTTCCGGGGAATCTTCTCCTCCGGCTTTCACAAATACCACTCTGGCATAATCTTTAAAACTGTGCGGTAATTTACCGTATCCGGGAATTTCCCCTCCCCATTGGGCAAAGTGTTCCATCCCTCCCTCCAGACTGATCTGCGGAATAAAGGTCAGTTTAATCCCTACCATTTTATTGTGCAGGCGGGTACGGTTCCCGGCATACCGGTCGTCGATCATCGTATATTCCGCATACTTGGCTCTGAAAGAAACCCATCTCCCGATCCAGGGAAGTTTGATATAGTCCCAGGTGGAGAGATCGACACCCGGCATGCTACGGGAATTGGTAGAGTAGAGCATATTCCCGTTGGTCGATGATAAGCCGTCGTAGATCGTCGGAGGATTCAATATTCCGAGGTTCAGGACCAGATTTTGCCATCTGATCCGCCCGTAAAGCTGGTTAATGAACAGGCGGTGATCGTCCTTGCCCAATGCTCCTGTGGCTTCTGCTCCTGCGGCATAATCGAATTTTCTGGTGTCGGCTTTCCGGAAGTCTGAGAAAAGTTTTATATTTCCCCATAAATAGGCATCTGGCGCAATTTTTCCGTAAGTGTTGGAATGTAGCCAGAAAGGCAGTTTATCGGCTGGGATTGCTCCTCCTGCTTCCGCTCCATAGTTTAACGTGTGTTTTTGTCCGAAACTTTGGAATGAAAGTATGATACAGACCGATAAAATGAAAAGCCGTATATTCATAATAGTTTTTCTTTATTTAATAAATGCTCCAGTAGGAAGAGGTCTTCCGGATAAGTGAGCTTGATGTTGGTGTTTTCTCCTTTCACGATTTTTATTTTCTCGCCGGGAGCATATTTACGGATTACGCTGCAATCGTCCGTCGTGGTAAATGCCGGATCGTCCAGAGCTTTTGAGTAAGCGTTGTACAGCGTTTGAGCATCGAAACCTTGCGGGGTTTGCACTCGGTATAAACGATTTCTGTCGGGGATGCCTGTGATGACGGCTTCTGCCGGATCGACCTCTATAATCGTATCGGTGACCGGGATCGCTACATTTACCGCCTTACAGGTCTGCAAATTCCGGATCACTTCGTCGATAATACGCTGGGACACCAAAGGGCGTACGGCATCGTGAATCAATAGATGGCACGGTGTGTTTTTATAGATTTCCAGAGCCGCCAGCACAGAATGATAGCGTTCTTGTCCCCCCGGCAGGATATGCTTTACTTTCGGTAGGTTGCGAACATGCAAAATCCGACGGATGTCTTCGAGATAGGCCGGATTGCCGACCACAACGATTTCATCGATCAGAGAATTGTTCTCGAATTTTTCAAGGCTATATTCCAGAATGGTTTTGTCTGCAATTTTAAAAAATTGCTTCGGCATATCACCACCGGCCCTTTTCCCGGAACCTCCTGCTAAAATAACCGCAATGTTTTGCATACGCCTGCACGATAATAATTGGTTGAACAAAGGTAATATTTTTGGATAATAATCGTAGAGATATTATATAAAACGCTAATTTTGTTAGCTATTGGGATTGTTTGAACGTTCTTTTCTGTTCGTCGTATCATTCTGCGGAACAGGTATTTCCGGAAGGGTAACGTTATATTCCGGCTATGAATTGGAATATTCCGAGAGAGTACTTTGACGGAGGGAAAGTAACCTGAGGGGCTATTGGCCCGAAAGAATAGGATGGAAACCTGCCGGCGACAAAAAGCCGGGGAAAGTTGCAGATGGACGAAAGAAGTCGGAAAAAGAGCGTGAACGTTGTACGGAACAGAAAATATAGAAGCAGAAGCGGATAAGAGAAACGGAGGGAAGGGGAAAAATTTTTCCTGAAGAGAGGCGGCGGCAGGGAAAAGCTGCTTGTAAAAAAGATAAGATTATGTATAAAGTATTGGTAACCGGAGGAGCCGGATTTATCGGTTCGAATTTGTGTGAGCATTTATTACAGGAAGGGCATCGGGTGGTTTGTCTGGATAATTTCGCCACCGGGAAGTTTGAAAACATCGAAAAGCTCCTGAGGGAGAATCGTGACCGTTTCACTTTGGTTGTAGGCGATATCCGTAAATTGGAAGATTGCAGTAAAGCTGTGGAAGGTGTGGAATATGTATTCCATGAGGCGGCGTTGGGTTCTGTGCCCCGGTCGATCAACGACCCGATTACCTCGAACGAGGTCAATGTCAGCGGTTTTTTGAATATGCTGGTCGCTTCCAGGGATGCGGGAGTGAAACGGTTTATGTATGCTGCCAGCTCTTCGACTTACGGCGATTCCAAGAATCTGCCCAAGGTGGAGGACATCATCGGACGGCCTTTGTCGCCTTATGCCATAACGAAATATGTGAATGAGTTGTATGCCGATGTTTTTGCGCGGACGTATGGCATGGAATGTATCGGTTTGCGTTATTTCAACGTGTTCGGGCGGCGGCAATCCCCGGACGGGGCTTATGCGGCAGTGATCCCGAAGTTCGTGCAGCAACTGATGAAATATGAATCGCCTTTGATTAACGGCGACGGGGAATATTCCCGGGATTTTACCTATATCGACAATGTGATACAGATGAATATGCTGGCGATGAACACCCGGAATGCCGAGGCGGTGAATACGGTGTATAATACGGCTTATGGGGAAAATACCACTTTAAACGAGCTGGTGGGTTACCTGAAAGAGTTTTTGAGTGAGTACGATCCTGCAATTGCCGGAGTTGAAATCAAATACGGCCCTGTGCGGAAAGGGGATATTCCTCATTCGCTGGCGTCGATCGATAAAGCGCGGAAATTATTGGGCTATGCTCCGGAGTTCGATATCATACGCGGATTGAAGGAAGCCGTAACCTGGTATTGGGAAAATTTAAAATAAAAAAGTTATGCAAAATATCAAAATAGGAGTGATCGGCTTAGGGTATGTCGGGTTGCCTCTGGCGCGTTTGTTCGCTACCAAATATGCAGTCGTCGGGTTTGATGTGAAAGAAGGGCGGGTGAGGGAACTGATGGGCGGGGTAGATGCGACTCTAGAAGTCAGCGGCGAAGTTTTGAAAAGTGTCTTGCGGAGTACCGCTCCGGCTGTGGGAGAGAAAGGGTTGTATTGTAGCAGTGATTTGGCAGACCTCAGGGATTGTAACTATTATATCGTAACAGTGCCCACTCCTGTGGATAAAAATAACCGTCCCGACCTGACGCCCTTGATAAAGGCGAGCGAAACGGTGGGAAAAGTGATAACACCGGGTGACATTGTGATATATGAATCGACGGTGTATCCCGGAGCGACCGAAGAGGATTGTGTTCCGGTGGTCGAACGGGTTTCGGGTTTGGTTTTCAATAAAGATTTTTTTGCCGGATATTCACCGGAACGGATTAATCCGGGGGATAAAGAGCACACGGTCGAGAAGATTAAAAAAGTAACCTCCGGCTCTACGCCCGAAACCGGGAATAAAGTAGATGAGCTGTATCGTTCCGTGATTACGGCAGGCACGCATTTGGCGCCGGGCATTAAAGTGGCGGAAGCCGCTAAAGTGATCGAGAATTCGCAACGGGATATCAATATCGCTTTTGTGAATGAGCTGGCTAAGATTTTCAATCTGATGCAGATCGACACGATGGCTGTGCTGGAAGCCGCTGCTACGAAATGGAATTTCCTGCCGTTCCGTCCGGGGTTGGTCGGCGGACATTGTATCGGGGTGGACCCGTATTATTTGGCTCAGAAAGCGCAGGAATACGGTTATCATCCTGAAATTATTTTAGCGGGGCGGCGGATGAACGACGGTATGGGCGAATATGTTGCGAAGCAGGTGCTGAAATGTATGATTAAAAAAGGGCAATGTGTGAAAGAATCCCGGATATTGGTACTGGGAATTACTTTTAAAGAGAATTGTCCCGATGTCCGGAATACGAAAGTGGTCGATATTATAAATGCCCTGAAAGACTACGACCTGCAGGTCGATATATACGATCCCTGGGCTTCACCCGCCGAAGTGGAAAAGGAATACGGTTTGAAGGTGATGAACGAATTGCCGGCCCGGCAATATGAGGCGGTGGTTTTAGCCGTAGCACATCGGCAGTTCCGGGAACTGAATATAAAAACGTTGTGTAAGGCAAACGGAGTGCTTTACGACGTAAAAGGCGTTTTGGAATGTGAGTGCGACGGCAGATTGTAAAAAATTACAGGGAATCCGGAATTTGTGTATCGAGCACAAATTCCAGGGTTCCTCCGTTCATAATTTCTTCGTGGGTAATCCAGCTTCTGTCTAAAAGTTTCCCGTTTAGGAGGACTTTCTTCACATAAATATGTTTCTCGCTTTCTTTGTTGGCCGTGATGACGAATCGCTTTTCCGGCCCGGTCTTGATCGTCACTTTTTCGAAAAGGGGCGTCCCTAACTGGTATTTGCCTTCTACGGGGTTTACCGGATAGAAACCCATGGCCGAAAATACATACCAGGCGGACATCTGGCCACAATCCTCATTGCCGCATAACCCGTCCGGGGAACTGGTATAAAGTTCGGTTAAAATCTTGTTCACATAAAACTGGGTTTTATGAGGTTGCCCGATGTAGTTGAATAAATAAGCTACATGGTGCGACGGCTCGTTGCCTTGTGCATATTGTCCGATCATTCCGCTGATGTCCGGCGATGCCTGTTCGCCTTCCAATTGGGAATCGATGGTAAATAAGCTGTCCAGCTTCCTGCCGAAAGCCTCTTTGCCTCCGTATAACTGAATCAGGCCTTCTATGTCGTGGGGAACGAACCAGGAGTATTGCCAGGCATTTCCTTCGGTATATTCGTCGTCCCGGTGCTTGGAATACAAGGGAGAAAAGGGCTTTTTCCACAAGCCCCCGGAAGATTTGCCCCGCATAAATCCGGTGGATGGATCGAAGACATGGGCGTAATAACGCGAATAGCCTAAAAATTGAAGATAGTCGTCTTCTTTGTTCAGGGCTTTTGCCATTTGTGCCACACACCAATAGTCGTAAGCATATTCCAGTGTTTTCGATACGGATTCGTTTTCTAAATCATAGGGGATATACTGGTAATCGCGGAAAGCTTTCAAGCCGGCGCGATCGTTCATCACCGTTTTTTTCATCGCTTCGTAGGCTTTTTCTGCGTCAAAGCTGCGAAAACCTTTCAGGTAGGCTTCTACGATTACCGGAATGGCATGATTGCCGATCATGCAGTTCGTTTCGTTGCCCATTAATTCCCACACCGGCAATAAGCCGTAAGCATCGTAATGCTTCAACATCGAATTGATTAAATTCCCTATTCTTTTTCTCTGGGTGATCGTGAATAGGGGATGTGCCGCCCGGTAAGTGTCCCACAGGGAAAATACCGTGTATTGCCTGTTTTTGTTCACGCTGTGGATTTCCCCGTCCGGCCCTTTATAATTGCCGTTTACGTCCGAAAACAGATAAGGGGCGGTATAAGCATGGTATAAAGCCGTGTAAAATACTTTCAGTTGGTCTTCGTTTTTGCCTTCCGCTCTTATTGCAGACAATTCTCTTCTCCATTCGTGCTTGGCATCCCGTTTCACTTTGTCGAAACTCCAATGCGGAAGTTCTTTTTCGAGATTAGCCATCGCTCCGTCGGTATTGGCGGAGGATATACTGATTTTTGCCAGAATTTTGTTCGTGGCTTTGCCGAAGTCCACCCAGATATAGCAGCCGTTCCCGTTTAGTTTTTGACCGTTTGTCAGGGGCTCGAATTTATCTTTCCCTGCCCACACTTCACAATCCTGTGAAAATTCAACCACAAAATAAACCCGTTGATCGTTCGCCCAGCCTTTTGATTTTCTATAGCCTTCCAGGGTGCGGTTGTTTATTTTGCGGATACTGGTTTCAGTCGTTCTGTCCCAGTTGCGGGCAGTCGTCAGGTCGATCGTCAGGGCATTGAAATGTCCCGCCGGATACTGGTAGTAATGAAAGCCGCAACGGGGAGTGACGGAAAGTTCCGTTTTGATGCCGTTATCGAAAACCACACTGTAATAACCGGGTTCGGCTTGCTCGTTTTCATGGGAGAAGCGGGCATAATTGTCCTGGATGTATTGGAACGGTGTCTGATTGCTGTCGGGGCGGGTTGTAACCGGCAGGAAGCGAATATCCTGAAGGTCGCCGATGCCTGTTCCGCTTAAGTGTGTGTGTGAAAAAGAACAGATAATGCTGTCGGAATAGTGATAGCCGGAACACCAATCCCAGGCACTCCGCGGATTATCGGGACTGAGCTGAATCCCTCCGAAAGGAGTTATCGCTCCGGGAAAACAATGGCCGTGCCCGCCCGTTCCGATAAACGGATCGACATATTCCGTGATCTTCGGTTCTTTTTCGCGGGATGTGCAGGCGGTTATACACAGCAGGATAACACTGAAACAGACAAAGTAATTTTTCATTAAAAAGCGGATTAAAGAACAACGGTTATGATGGCATTTGAAGAAAGAATGTTCCATTCCCACATTTGCCGTCATAACCGTTGAATAAAAGGATATTATTTTTCCAGTTCATTCCACACCAAAGCGGCAGCTCCATAGATGGCTACGTTTTTGGTCAGTTTCGAAGGTAATAATTTCACTTTATTACTGAATATTTTTAACATATTCATTTCCATGTGGTCTTTGGTCGGCTCGAAAAGCAGGTCGCCTGCCTGTGCCAGTCCTCCCATAAGGAAAATAGCTTCCGGGCTGGTGATCGCAACCATGTTCGCCAAGGCTTCTCCCAGCATCTTGCCGGTGTATTTGAATGTATTGATCGCAATCAAATCTCCTTTCGCTGCGGCTTCACATACCCGTTTAGCGGTCATTTCATTGAAAGGAACGGCGCGCAGTTCACTCGGATAATTGTATTTTGCCATCATTTTATAAGCCGTCCGTTTTACTCCGGTGGCAGACACATAAGTTTCAAGGCAGCCGTGCCGCCCGCATCCGCATTGCCGCCCGTTGGGCGATACGATGATATGTCCCAGTTCTCCGGCAAAGCCGTCGTGCCCGTAGATCAATTCGCCGTTAGCGACGAAGCCGCTGCCTAACCCTGTGCCTAAAGTCACCATGATGAAGTTTTTCATGCCCTGGGCTCCTCCATATACCATCTCGCCGATTGCGGCTGCATTGGCATCGTTGGTCAGATAGACCGGAAGCTCCGGGTAGAATTCTTTTACCAGGTCGCACAAAGGAATTACGTCGTGCCAGGGAAGGTTGGGAGCAAAGTCGATCGTGCCTTTATAATAGTTACCGTTGGGAGCTCCGATGCCGATCCCTATTAAAGTCACTTCCGAACGGATGGTGTCGAGAACCTTATCTACCTCAAGATTCAGTTCTTTCAGGTAGTCCGTTATGTCTTCATGCTTTGCGGTAGGGATATTTCCTTCTGCTAAATAATTTCCTTCTCTGTCGATAAAGCCGAAAACCGTATTTGTTCCGCCTATATCGATACCTAATGCGACTTCTTTTTTCATGAGTGAATGTTTTTATGTAAGTTTTATGTTGTTATTCTGACATCGTTTGCGTGCCGTTTCACATGACACCAACTTTAAAACGGAGTAAATATAGAAAAAAAATAAGAGACCGGAAACCGATCTCTTATTAATTACTAACTACTAACCTAAATATACAAACTTATGAAAAAAAAACGTGTTTTATTTCTCCGTTGTGTTGAGACAAAGATATATTCGTCCGGCAGAGTGGTAAGTTAAAAGTCCGTTAAAAGTTGCAGTTCGTTATGTGATAAAAGGTAAATTATCTTAAATCGTAAGTGTCCGGCCGGATTTGTTTACAAATTCAAATAGAAGTCCCGGGTTAAGCGAATATATTCCGGGGTATATTCATGCCTTGAAATTTCGATTGCCATTTCATCCGTTTGCATGGGAAAACGGTTTGAAGAAAATTTCATCAGATAGCGTTTGGGTGGTTTTCCCGGATTGGGTAATACTCGGGTAAGACGGACCGGGTATAACCGGGATGCTTCGGCCAGCCGGATAAAAGCGGTAGCTTCTTCCGTAGGGAGGATGATATAAAAAAAGCCGTTTTCCGATAGCAGCCGCGCGACGGCCTCGATCAGCCTCCCATGAGGCAGCGAATCGGAGTGCCGGGCCAATGTCCGGACGGCATTGGGGGTTTTGGTGGAATGATTGAAAAACGGAGGATTGCAGAGAATGCAATCGTAGGTTTGAGAAGGAAAAAAGTCGAACAGGGAAACGGGATATACCCGGATCCGGTTACCCCAAGGGCTGGCATTGGCATTTTCCTGTGCCTGACCGGCAGCTTCCGGCTCGATTTCAATCGCATCGATGTTTGCTTCCGGATTTCGCTGGGCGGCCATCAGGGCCAATAATCCTGTTCCCGTCCCGATGTCCAAAATGGAACGGGCTTTATCCGGTTCCGCCCAGGCTCCGAGCAATACGCCGTCTGTACCGACTTTCATCGCGGTACGCTCCTGATGTATAGTGAACTGCTTGAACTGGAACATAGAGATAAACGAAACGGATGTAAATAAATATAGCCATGTCCCCTGTGTGGTGGAGCATTGCTATATATTTCTTAATTTATGCCGGTTATTTGCTTTCGGCTTCTTTTTTTTCTTCTTCTTCCTCTTCCTGGAATTTCAGGTATCCTTTTTCATTCAGAAGATTATACCACTGGATAATTTTCCGCATGTCCGAAACATAGACCCGGTCTTTGTCGTATTCCGGCACGATTTCTCCGAAATAGGTCACGATATTCTCGGTAGCGTCTTTGTGGTTTAAAGTCTGTGCTCCGTTTTGTTTTTCGTAAATGCGTTTAAATACATCCTTTAAAGGCAGGTCTTCGTTTTCCGTGTATATTGAAATGTCTTCGAGAGCGATGATCTTTGAATTGGAATAGGCCGGAAACCGTTTCCCGTCAACAAGCGACTCTACAATAATGGCATTGGCAGAATTGCTGATTAGCTTTTGCAAACCCGGTTTGCCGGATATAGATAAAATTTCTTTCAACATAGTGTTTTATTTAGAGATTTTACAAACGAGCCGCAAAATTACTTTAATTAATCGAGAATTAAAAGCGGAAAATTAACTAATTCCTCTTTGCTTTTTGATTTTGTCGTAAGCCAAATTGATCGAAGTAAATTTTTCTTCGGCGGCTTTTCTTACATCTTCGCCTAAATGCCCCACTTTATCGGGATGATTCTCCATGGCTATTTTCCGGTAGGCTTTTTTCAGTTCTTCGTCGCTCACATTACTGCTGACCCCTAAAGTTTGATAAGCGGAATCCAGATCATCGTAGTACATGGATTTGATGGAATTGAAAGTTACCGTGTCGATGCCCATCATCATGGCAATGTTCGTGAGCAGCCTGATCTCTTGTTCGCAGACGCTGCCGTCGGCTTTGGCGATTCCAAACAGAAAATACAATAATTGTGTGCGTGACGGAGTGTCCATGTTGAAGCGGATTTGCTGGCATACATCCGCTAAAGGAATTTCCTTCGTGCTTAATTCTTTAATCATTTGCAGGGCTTCCTTCGTGGCTTCGTCGCCGAAATTCCTTCTCAGGAAAGCTTTTACAAAATCGAGCTCTATACGGGTGATCTTGCCGTCGGCTTTCATCATAGCCGTAGCCAGAACCGTCAGGCTGAACATAAAATCCCCGCGTCCCGTTTGATGTATTCCTCCGGAGGCCTGATTTACGGGAATCACCTGTATATTGTCGAACATCGACCCGATAAACAATCCTAACAATGCGCCCAGCGGGCCGCCTGCCACAAAGCCTATTCCGGCTCCGATCCATTTTCCGAATTTTGCCATACTTTATGATAAAGAACCTTCCTCTGCAGGTCGGTTGTGTTTTGATTTATTTTTTAATTTTTCGATGATCGTGTCTATTTGCTCTAATACCATGACCGAATTATCGGTGCAAATGGTGAAATCCGATCTCCGGCATTTTTCCTCGTCGCCCATTTGGGCGGCCATGCGTTCCCTGACCTTTTCCCCGGTGGTATGGTCGCGTTCCATAACCCTTTTTATACGGGTTTCGGGCGAGGCATAAACGCAAATAATAGAATCGACTGTTTTTTCCAGTCCTGCTTCAAATAGAATGGCGGACTCGAAAAAAATAAATTCTCCCGGCTGTTTTTCACACCAACGGTTGAAGTCGTCCACTACGCAGGGATGTACGATTCGATTGATTTGCCGAAGGGCTTCCCGGTTATTGAAAATAAGAGATGCCAGTCTTTTCTTGTCGATTTGCCGGTCTGTGGTGTAAATATCTTTTCCGAAAGCCGACGACAATTCGCAACGGAGTTGCGGATCGGTGTTCATTAGACGTGAAGCCTGAATGTCGGCGATATAAACTTTGTAACCCAGATGTTCGAAAATCCGGGCTACCGTTGTTTTGCCTGATCCGATTCCTCCTGTCAGTCCGATCTTCAACATTTTATTTTCGTTCTATGATATATTCGACTTTTTGTGGAGAGTACACCAGGTTTTTGATACAGGCCGGGGTTTTACCCACTTTTACATCGAGAAAAGAAGATGAGGTGGTTTGGTTATAATCCACGTAAAATTCAAAGTCCTGGTTTGAAATTTTTTCGTAATTGCTCAGGCCTACGTCGTAGGTGATACTGATATTGTCCGGGAATAACCGTAAATACAGGGATTCAGGAACGTTACGCGCCTGTAACTTAACCGTTTTCTTGGTTTCGGTGAATTGCTCGACCTGTAAATCTAATTTTATGGTGACGTCATCGACAGTGCAGCCCCGCAGCGGGGTGAGTTCCACCTCTTTGCTGACACTTTTTCCGAGGTCTTTCAGCCGGATGCTTTTGGTGGAGACGTATTGCAGGGTATCGATGATCGTGGCGGGCCCGCTCACCAGAATGCTGTCCGGGGTGGCGGTTATTTGATTTAAAATGTATTGTCGTTTTAAAGTGTAGTTCACCACCGGACGGACGGCAATCATCTTTTCGACCGATTGCGCGAATTTAAATTCAATGGTTGCCGGGGTGATGTCCAGCAATTTGATTTCGGTATTTAGTTGATTGCTGATTTTGTCTTTGATCTCGCTGGTGTTCAACGTGTATTCGAATACCTCGTCTTTTTCCAGCAAATGATTGCTGTATGTGTTTACATTGAATGTAATGGGCAGGAACGAGGTGCTGATCCGGTGGCCGAGCAGTGCAAACCCTTTGGCTCTGACTTCCAGCGAAAGGGTGGAAGGGAGGTCGGTCACTAAATGTTTGCCCTGGGGCATATTGACATATTTTACCGGATAGGAAATAACTGCCGTGTAATCTTTGTTCAGAGCGTTGAGAAACCATAATATCGTAGCGATTACCACACAAATCAGATAGGTGATAATATTCCGGTCGATGCGGAGATTGTTTTTCTTTAGAAACTCGACAAATCGGTTTACGATATTAGGCATAATGATGTGTGAAGAGTGAAATAAACCCGATAAAACCGGAATTTTCCGGCTTTATCGGGGTATTTTTTATTTCGACGGAGTTGCGTCGGTCATATCTTTGATGACAGCAGATTTGTCTATTTTCAGGCGAACTTGTCCTTCTACTTCCAGAATGACATAGTAATCCTGGATTTCTGCTACTTTTCCGTAAATTCCTCCGGTGGTAACTACTTTATCTCCTTTTTGTAAGGATTCCCGGAAGTTTTTCAGCTCTTTTTGTCTTTTCATCTGCGGACGGATCATGAAGAACCAAAATACCACGATGATCAGGATCAAGGGCAAAAAACTCATTAAGCCTCCACCTTGAGTTGCTGCTTGTTGCAGTACGATGAATAATGTGTTCATAATTGTTTTAGTTAATTTTTAAAGGTACAAAATAATATAATTTCTATTTTACGTTAGCGCTAAAGTTCAGTGTAATTTTCTTTTGCGGAACATTTGCAAATATACTGATTTCTTTGTATTGTTTTCCGTATCTGCCCGAAGAGTTAAAAGCAATTTCGATTTTTCCTTCTTTTCCGGGTTTCACTGGCTTGTCGGAATGGCTCACGGTAGTACATCCGCATCCGGTTTCGATTTTGCGGATAATGAGGTTGTGTTCACCCGTATTTTTGAAAAAGAACGTATAACTGACGGTTTCTCCTTCGGTAATGTCGCCGAAATTGTGCGATTTTTGGGTAAATTCTATCCGGGTATCGGCTGCCGGTGTATTTTTCTTTTCTTGCTTTTCTTTACAGCCCGAAAATAGAAAAACGAAGCAGGCAAATAGAATGGCGATACCCCGGAGAGGGCGAGTGTGTGTTATCCGAATATTAGCCTGAAACATAGGGTATTTGAATGGTTTCGTTGAGTTTTTAGAAAATCAGGTGTTTGACCGAATAATTTTTGTCTTTGATGTTGTTCAGCGCTTCGATGCCGATTTCCAAATGTTGCTTCACAAAATTTTGAGTGACCTGCCTGTCGGATTCCGCCGTTTTAATTCCTTCGGAGATCATGGGGCGGTCGGATACCAGCAATAGTGCGCCTGTCGGGATTCGGTTGGCAAAGCCTACGGTGAAAATCGTGGCCGTTTCCATATCCACGGCCATGGCCCGGGTTTTGCGCAGATATTCTTTGAATTGGTCGTCGAATTCCCATACCCTGCGGTTGGTGGTGTACACCACTCCGGTATAATACTGTCTGCCGTGGTTCGTGATTGCCTTGGAACAGGCTTTTTGCAGGCTGAATGCGGGAAGTGCCGGCACTTCGTGGGGAAAGTAGTCGTTAGAGGTTCCTTCTCCTTTGATAGCTGCTATCGGTAAAATATAATCTCCCACGGAATTTTTATCTTTTATCCCGCCACATTTACCTAAAAATAAGATAGCCTCCACTTCGATAGCCGTCAACAGGTCGAGAATGGTGGCGGCATTGGGGCTTCCCATGCCGAAATTGATGATCGTGATTCCATCGTGGGAAACACTGGGCATGGTTTTATCCACCCCGATGATAGGCTCGTTATACATTTCCGAGAATAAGTCGAGATAATACTCGAAGTTGGTCAGGATGATGTATTTGGTAAAATCCTGCAATGCCCGTCCCGTATATCGTGGAAGCCAATTTTCTACAATATCTTTTTTAGTTTTCATACTCGTCGTTTCATTTTATATGTCCGGAGGACAACATGTGCTCTCGATACCTGCTTTTACTGAAACCGAAGGTGTTTGGTTACCTTTTTGCTCTCATTGGCAGGGATTTGGGAAAATGAGTTTATCCGGTTTTCTTCATGATATTTTTTATCTGCTGTCCTTTACTTTTTCCCGCTAATTTTTTGCTTTTGACCTTTCCTTGTTACCTTTGTCAAGATTAGGTTAGTAAAAATAGAACAATATTGTTAAATGTCAAAATGAAAAAGGTGTTTGTGCTGGATGAATTGAAAAATATCAGGATCGAGGATTATACGTATGATCTGCCGGATGAACGGATTGCAAAATTCCCGTTGGCCGAGCGTGATGCCTCTAAACTGTTGATATATAATGAGGGAAAGATCGAAGAAAAACGTTTTTCCGATGCAAAGACAATATTGCAAACCGGGCAAACTTTAATTTTCAATAATACGAAGGTGATTCATGCCCGTATATTTTTTAAGAAATCGACCGGGGCCAACATCGAGATTTTTTGTTTAGAGCCTCACAGCCCTGTGGATTATGCCCAGAACTTTGCTGCCCGTAAAACTTGTGAATGGGTTTGTATGGTGGGTAATTTGAAAAAGTGGAAAGAGGGGAGAATCGAATGTTCTTTTGAACACGAAGGGGAAACCTGTGTGCTGGCGGCTGAAAAGACGGAACAGCAGGAAGGTGAAGTGATTGTCCGTTTTTGCTGGAATCTGGATATTTCGTTCAGTGAGGTGTTGGAAGGATGCGGACGCATTCCAATCCCGCCTTATTTGAACCGGGAATCGGAGGAATCGGATGCAATCCGTTATCAGACGGTGTATTCTAAGGAGGAAGGCTCTGTGGCGGCTCCTACCGCCGGATTGCATTTCAGCAAAACGATATTGGCGGCGTTGCGGGAAAAGAGGGTGAACATTCGGGAACTGACTTTGCATGTGGGGGCGGGGACATTCCGTCCGGTGAAGGCCGATAAGATCGGGGGGCACGGCATGCATACGGAACATATCATTGTGTCGCGTGAACTGGTGGACAGCCTGCAAAATAAAAGTGATGACCTGATCGCTGTGGGAACGACTTCCGTCCGCACCTTGGAAAGTTTGTATTGGATGGGGGTGAAGCGGCTGGAAGGTATCGGAGAGTTTTATTCGGTGGGCCAATGGGAGGCGTATGAATTGCCGGGACATTATTCTTTGCAGGAATCTATGAAAGCGCTTGCCGACTGGTTTGCCGAAACGAAACAGGAAAATCTGAAAGCGCAGACAACGATTATCATTGTTCCGGGTTACCGTTTCCGGGTGATCGATGCCATGTTCACCAATTTCCACCAGCCTCAAAGTACACTTTTACTCCTGGTGGCTGCCGCTATCGGGGACGATTGGAAAAAGGTGTATGCGTATGCTTTGGAACAGGGGTTCCGTTTCCTGAGCTACGGGGATAGCAGTTTTTTAAAGATTGGAAAAGAAAATAAATCGTAATATAAAAATCAGCCTATGAAAATAATAACCTTATGTATGCTTTTGCTTTGGTGTGGTTGGTGCGTCGCTGCCAATCCGGTGGACAAGCTGCTTGAGCGGATCGATCGCGGAGCTTCGGCTAAGTTTAAAACAGAGCTTACCGATACCAAAAGTCCGGTCGATTTTTTCGAATTGGATCAGGACGGGGATAAGGTCGTTGTCCGGGGAAATAACTGGGTAAGTGTCGCTACCGGTATCAATTGGTATTTAAAATATCATGCGGGGATACACCTTTCCTGGAACGGAATGAGTGCGAAATTGCCGAAGGTATTACCGCCCGTGAGTCAAAAGGAGAGGCGTGAAACGACTATGAAAGACCGTTACGATTTTAATTATTGCACGTATTCTTATTCCATGGCGTTTTGGGATTGGGAACGTTGGGAAAAAGAAATCGACTGGATGGCGCTGCACGGGGTGAATATGCCCTTGGCTTTGGTGGGAATGGAAACCGTGTGGCATAATGTGCTGAAACAGTTGGGATACAATAAAGAGGAAATCAATGAATTTATCGCCGGGCCGGGTTTTCTGGCCTGGTGGCACATGAATAATCTGGAAGGCTGGGGAGGGCCTAATCCGGATAGCTGGTATGAACAGCAGGTGAAATTGCAGCAACAGATATTGAGACGGATGCAGGAATTTGGAATCGAGCCTGTATTTCCGGGTTATGCCGGAATGGTTCCTTATAATGCGAAAGAGAAATTGGGATTGAATGTTTCCGATCCCGGAAAATGGTGCGGTTACCGCCGTCCGGCTTTTTTGCTGCCCACCGATCCCGCTTTCGACCGGATTGCAGGGCTTTACTATGCCGAAATGCAGCGTTTGTTCGGCAAGGCGAAATATTATGGCATCGATCCTTTTCATGAAGGCGGGAATACTCAGGGCGTGAATTTGGCGCAAGCGGGGAAAGCGATTATGAAAGCGATGAAAAAAGCCAGTCCCAAAGCCGTGTGGGTGATACAGGCATGGCAGGCTAATCCGCGCCCGGCTATGATCGATAGCCTGGAAGCCGGGGATTTGCTGGTGCTGGATTTGTCCAGTGAAAACCGTCCTATGTGGGGTGATAAGGATTCCCCCTGGTATCGGGAAAAGGGATACGGGAAACACGATTGGTTGTGTTGCATGTTGTTGAATTTCGGCGGTAATGTGGGGATGTACGGCAGGATGGAGCGGGTGATCGACGGTTTCTATGCAGCGAAAGCGCATCCGAACGGAAAGACTTTAAGAGGGGTGGGGATTACGATGGAAGGTATAGAAAACAACCCCGTGATGTATGAATTGTTGTTCGAATTGCCCTGGCGTCCGGAAAAATTTACCAAAGAAGAGTGGTTGAAAGGTTATGTTTTTGCCCGTTATGGGGAAAACGATCCGCATTTGGACGAGGCCTGGCGAATCCTGTCGAACACGGCTTATGCCTGCCCGAATATTCAGGAGGGAACGACGGAATCCGTATTCTGTGCCCGTCCGGCAGAGGATATACGCAGTGTGTCTTCGTGGGGCACATCTAAAATGTATTACAAGCCGGAGGAATTCCGGAAAGCGGCGGAGCAAATGCTGGCGGTGGCCGACCGGTTCAAGGGAAACAATAACTTTGAATATGATTTGGTGGATGTCGTAAGGCAGACTTTGGCCGACCGGGGAAACGTGTTACAAAAAGAAATTACGGCGGCTTATCGCGCCGGGAAAAAAGCCGAGTTTACAAAACTCAGCCGGGAGTTTTTGGACTTGATTTTGGCGCAGGATAAATTACTGTCGTCCCGTCCCGAATTTATGGTGGGAACCTGGCTCGAAAGTGCTAAAAAAATCGGGGCAGGAAAGGAAGAAAAAGAGCTGTACGAATGGAATGCACGGACTCAGATCACCACCTGGGGCGACCGGAATGCGGCCAATAACGGAGGATTGCGTGATTATTCCCACCGGGAATGGGGAGGAATGTTGAAAGATTTTTATTATCCGCGCTGGAAGGCTTGGTTTGAGGTGTTGCAGGCGCGTTTAGACGGGAAAGAAGCGGTCAATATAGATTGGTATGCTATGGAAGAACCCTGGACGCATTTGCAAAACGAATATCCGGTAACTCCGCAATCCGATCCGGTGGCTACGGCGAAAGAAGTATATAATTCGGTATTCCGCTAAATGGAATATAGGGGGCAGGGGCGTTCGATTATAAAATGAACGGTTATCAATTTAGAAAAATCAAATATGAAAGCAATTAAATTTTTATTTATACTATGGGTTGGAAATTTCTGTATGCCCGGTCATAGTTTATGGGCGCAAAATGAAAAGCCCCTGATCCGGTTCGGTTTGTTTGCAGACGCGCAATATGCAGATTGTGACCCGAACATAAACCGGCATTATAGGCAATCCCTGTCTAAATTGGAGGAATGTATAAACTACCTGAATCAGGAGAAGGTGCAGTTCACCATTAATTTGGGGGATATTATAGACCGTGATTTTAAAGAGATCGATACCCTGCTCACCAGTTTGAAGCGTTTAGACCACAAAGTGTATCATCTCACGGGAAACCACGACTATAAAGGGGTGACGGATAATAACGCATTGTATAAAAAATTGAATATGCCTTCGGAATATTATTCGATGGAAAAAAAGAAATGGGTGTTTATTTTTCTGAATACCAATGAGCTGGCGAGTTATGCAAATGTGGCCGGCACAGAAAAAGAACAGGAATTATCGGCATTGCGCCAGCAGATCAAGAAGACCGGAGGCATACAGGGAGCAAGCTGGAACGGAGGAGTTAGCGCGAAACAGTTGGAGTGGTTAGATAAACTTTTGGCAAAAAGCGAGAAATCAGGGAAACGGGTGCTGATATTCGCCCATCATCCGCTTTGGCCGAAATCTGCTTTTACAGCTCTGAATAATGTGGAAATATTGGATGTGGTCGATAAATATTCCTGCGTGAAGGCCATTTTTGCCGGGCATCACCATGCCGGAGGATTTGCATACTTTAAGGATATTCCCGTAGTTACGGTAGAAGGTATGGTGGAAACGACCGAAAATTCATTCGGTGTCGTTAATATCTATGACGATAGAATCGAAATAGACGGAAAAGGACGGATGACTTCCAGAGTTTTCAAAAAACAGTGAGGTTTTATTTTTTATGGCGGTAATACGCCTTTAGAAAACCACAGCAAAATAGATCGAAGGCGGGTATGGACAATAGAGTTTGTATCCGCCTCATCGTTTTTAGAGTTGAGCTTTCTGTGAAATAAGGATCGGTAAAATAAGTTTTGTCCCGGAATGTCCTACGCAAAACGGAAAGCCGTTCCCGCCGCGAAACCGGATTGGCATACAGGGATTTGACGATGCTGATACAAGTCTTGTCTTTATTGTAACTGTATATTTGACGCGCATACCCGGTTTCCATGATGTTGAATTTTTGCAATACGCTTTTGATCAGCGGAGGAAGCTCTTCTTTTAAGAGCAGGAACACGCTATGCGGATGAATCGTTTTGTGAGACAATGTGACCCGGTTTTCTGCCTGCCTGTAACAATAGCCCGTGGCATCGATTAATTTTATCTTCGAAATTTGCAAACGGTAAGTATAAACGAATACAATATCTTCCCGGACTGTCAGCTCGGTGCGGAAACGGATGCGATGCCGGTTGAGGACTTCCCGGTTAAAAAGTTTTGCCCAGGGGGTATTATTATCGAAAAAACGATAGGTAGAAACGTGCTGACCGATATTTTGCAGGTCGATCGGCAGATCGGGGAATCGGTAAACCCGGAGGACTTTCCCGTCGGTGTTCGATACTACTTGCCAGCCTTGCAGGTTGAGGCAGTCCGTTTCCAGGCAGCCCTGTTCTGCGAATGCGGAAAGAAAATTTTCATCGGCATAGTCGTCACTATCGACAAAGCAAATCCATTTTCCGGAGGCCTGGTCGATCCCCGCGTTCCGGGCGGCGCTAACTCCTGCATTGGTTTGATGCCATACCCGGATATGGGTATGGCGGGCAGCATACTCGTCGCAAATACGGGGAGAACGGTCTGTGCTCCCGTCATCGATCAGTAAAATTTCAAAATCGGTAAACTTTTGGGACAGAAGGCTATCGATACATTGGGGTAAATAGCTTTCTGCATTATATACCGGAATTATTACGCTGAATAAGGGGGTTTTATTCCCTGAAGGGATAAGGTTTTCATTGGTTATAGCCATGTTTGCACGATTGGAATATAATTCGCTTTTCAGATTTCCAAAGGTACAAAAGTAAATAAAAAATAAAACTTGTCCGGGAAGTAAAACACGGGTATTGTAAAATCGGATACCCGGCTTGGGGAACAGGCATACACTTTATAAAAATATCCTCCAAAGCCAAGTATGAGACTTTAGAGGATATTAGAGACTGCAGGTTTTGTCCTTTTGGGGATCGGACCTTAAAACAGGTCCGAAGGAAAAACTGCATTACCCGAAGAAAGAAATTAATCTTCAAGTAGTGTTAAATCAGTTTTTGGAAGCGGGAGATTCCATGAAGCTATTTCAGCTCTACAAGAATCTACCATTTCCTGAGTTAAATTGATCTGATATTTGCCGTAATCGTTCATTTCTTTTGTTACCGGTCTGAGGAATCCCCATTTGGTGAAGAAGTCGGTCAAATCAGTGTTCCCCACTTTGCAACATTGCTTTACAAAGTTTAATTGATAGGCTGCGACATCCCGGCGGGGGTTTAAGCCTTTCATATTTTCAGCATTGTTGCGCAGGGCTTCGTGAAGGTCCGGATAGAAATCCGGCTGTCCGTTCTGTGAAAAATAGAGGTGTAATTGCCAGAACGGTACCAGCCTGTTGAAAACGTCACCATCTTCTAAATAAGAAATCTTTTTATCGATGATGTTTTTCCGGGCTTTCTCGTAACTCTTTTGTGCGCTTAAACGGCTTTTATTGCCGAAATGTGTGGTGACGTAAAGAGTTACGATATTGTTGCTCACTTCGCCTAAGCCACCCCAGTTCAGGTAGGGACGCAATTGATGAACGTGGCCTACTTCGTGGTTGAATCCCCAGCAAGGATCGCCTTTGATTACACTTTCGGGTTTTACTACCATGCCCATGGCATTGCCGGGATTCGTACCCATATAGGCCACTCCGTCGCCGTCGCGGAACATATAGTAATTATAATTTACCCTCGCTAAAATCCGGTTGTCCGGCACTTTATTATATTTCTGCAAGCCGATGAATTTATGCTGGAGACTTACCATCGAATCGTAATTCGTCAGTAATTCGACACCTTTTCCTGCGGCATATTTTTTACAGGCTTCTACCGGATAGGCGATCTGTGCATGCCGTCCTTTCCCATCCATAACCGGGTAAACGGCATGGGCGAGCAGAGTGTCCCAGTCGGCATTGGTGTTTCGGGTAACGTCGAAATAACCGTTTACCGGAGCATTCACGAAATGTACGCGGATTGCCGGGGAAGTTTCGGGTGTTTCGGTATAATAATCCACATAAGCCAGCCCGTCTTTTTCCACTTCGATGAGGTTAGCCCCATTCACCAATGGGTACACTTTTTTATGTATGCCCCAGCCATTCGGGTCTTTACTGGGGTTAATCCCTTCCGGTGCGCGGCGTTCCCAGTCGGGGACGATAATATTCACTTTTTGTCCTTCAGGAATCCCTTCCGCCAAAACGATCCGTTCGCCTTTCTGGAGCAATACGCCGGTGATTCCTTCGTATTTGCTGTATCCGCTGCCGATATGCAATTGCCGTCCTAAAAGATTGGGTTTCAAATGCGCCTTATAATCGGCAACCCGGTAATCGGTGCTATACTGTTTTTGTCGGAGCGCGGTTGCTGCAGCTTTTAAATCGGCATTTTGCATCCCGTCGATTTTGCTTTGGGAAGTCCAGAATTTTAACTTGGTTGCCAGAGGATCGGAAAAAACATGAAGGTCTTTTTCGAGCGGAGTCATTTCTTTTTGGGTACAGGAAGCCGCACATATAGCAAGCCATAGTACCACGAGTGGTAGGATAGTTTTGTTCATAGTTAGATAGATATTATTTATACGCCTGGTGACAAAAATAATAAGTTTTCTCATATATTCAATAAATCTTGTTAATATATCTTGCGGATTGATTGATATTTAGCTGTTTTTTTGTGATTCCCCGATACTTGTCCCCCCCTTATAAAAAAGTTCGGCTACCGGAAAAAGTGGAAAATTTGGATAATCCGGGGAAAAAGTAGGATGTGGAATAATTTTACGCAGCTTAACGAAAAAAATGAAAGCAGAAAGGTAAAATTTCCGGTCGGAACACGAAAAACGATAGCCGGGATAAAACTGAAAGACAAGTGTTACCGATTGTTTTTCGCAGAAGAGAAAAACAGACGAAAAAACAGGCAGGAAAAATGTATGTAAAAAATAAGTCCGGATTTGTTCCGGACTTCATCTTATGTAAAAAGTTTCATTTTTTGATTTTAAAGAGCGGTGAACAAGCCTATGATTTGAGGATTCAATATTTTGAATCCTTACAACCGGGCGTTTGTTTCGCTAAAAACATACCGGAATTTTCCAGGCATATTTTTCAGTCACGGGAATAGGGTTTAAATGATCTTTAATCCCAAAGTGAAATTGAAGGAACGCGGTGCTTTCAGGTCGTGCCCTAAATTTTGGAAACTTTTTTCGTAGTCGATATCGAAAGTCAGTTTCCAGACATCCACACCTACACCGATCTTACCGTTCCAAATGGCATTCTTGGAACTCAGATCAGAGATTCCTGTCGGTAAATTTCTCACTTTTCCGGGGAAAGACACAACCGGACCGAGATAGCCGCGCAATTTCAGAATGGAAATATCCAGAATTTTCACACCCACCATCAAGGGAATGTCGAAAGAGTTAATCTTTATCGTGCTTTCGCTGTCTAAATTTTGAGCTTCCACCACACTTTTTTTCTGTGAGAAATTCAGGGACGGTTCCAGATATAAAGAGTTGAAATTTATCCGGCAAAAGGCTCCGAGCATAAATCCGCTATGCGATTTATTCTTTATTTCATAAGGGATGTCTTTTACTTTGATCCGGTTACTGCTTACACCTCCGTGAATACCGATGTTCAGAGGGGAGTCTGCAAAGGCGGCGAAACCACACAGACAAATTACAAATAAAGCAATTACTTTTTTCATCATTTCTATTTTATGAGATTATCGATTACAAATTATAATGTTCTCCGTTTAAATTCCGAAAGCATGATTCCGGCAGCAACCCCCACATTTAAAGATTCTGTGGAATTAGGATTGTTGGCAAAACTGGGGATCGTCAGCCGGAGATCGACCAGTTCCCCGACATCCGAAGATATGCCTTTCCCTTCATTTCCCATGACTATAAACCCCGTAGGGCCGAGGGTTGTCGTATAGATGTTTTCTCCAGCTAAAAACGTGCCATAACAGCGAAATGTTTCGGATTTATATTTTTTTATAAGTGAAGTTAATTCTGTATAAAATACTTTTACCCGAAAAACGGCTCCCATACTCGCCTGTACGCATTTGGGATTGAAAGCCCCCGCACAATCGCTGTCGCAAAAGACGGTGCGGATGCCGAACCAATCTGCCAACCGGAGAATCGTTCCGAGATTGCCGGGATCCTGAATGCCGTTCAATATTAGCGACAGGGATTGGCGGACAGTGTCCTCGTCACAGGTATATTGCGGGATTTCTGCCAGCGCGATCACCTGGGGCAGGGATTGAAAATTGGATATCGTGTGCATTTCTTTTTCGCAAACCTCGATAATTTCCAAACCTTCTACCCGTTCGCGGTTTTTTTCCAACCATTCGGAATAAGCGATCACCGTCTGAGTCTTCAATCCGGAAACAAGCAGTTCCTGAACGAGTTTTTCTCCTTCTGTCTTAAACAGATTATATTTATCCCGGAATTTCTTTTTTTCGAGGTTTTGGACTATTTTTGTTACGTGTTTGCTAAGCATTTACATTAAGATTTTGATTTAAGATTTTAGATTTCTTGCGTCTTTTCAATCTAAAATGACAGATCGGGGGATTTTTTAAGTTGTGCATACAAAAATAATAACATTTTTGATAATTGAAGGAGAATACCTCATATAAGATATTACTTGTTTTTTGGGTCTTGATACTTTGCTGGTCTTGTTCTTCAACAAAATATGTCGGGAAAGATGAATACTTGCTCAACCGGGTGAAGTTGGAGGTGAAAGATAAAAAAATGAGCACAGGCGAATTGAAGAAAACAATTCGTCAAAAGCCGAACACCCGTATTTTGGGGGTGTTCCGTTTTCATTTGGGGCTTTATAACCTGAGCGGCAGAAATGAAGAAAAACGGTTTAACCGCTGGTTGCGATCTATCGGCGAAGCCCCCGTGATATATAGCCCTTTTATGACCGACCGTAGTAAATCGCAGCTCGAACTGTATCTCGATAACAAGGGGTATTATAATGCAACGGTACAGGATTCGGTTACTTTTCGGAAAAAGAAAGCCCATGTGAAATATTATATCGATCCGGGGGAAGTGATCCGGGTAGAAGATTATAGCTTTCGCGACAAGCACGGCTATGTGAGCAATGAACTGCCGGACACCACAGAGATGATGCAGATGATGCTGGCCGATACAACCCAAACCCTCTTGCGCCGCGGGATGCCGATGGATATTGAAATATTGGAAAGCGAACGGGAAAGGATTACGAAAATGTTGCGGGAAAACGGATATTTCAATTTTTCGAAAAATTTTATCCAGTATTATGCCGACACCACCCGGAAATCCGGCTCCGAATTAGTGCACCTCTTACTGAGCATCGCCGATAAACAGCCTGATTCTACGGCTTATCAGAAATATGCTATCGGGAAAATACAAGTAAACCTGGATTATAATCCTTTGTTGATGATGAGTGAAGGGGACACGGCGTATGTCCGCACGAAATATGGCGATTGCGATGTGATTTATTCCGGGAAGCTGAAGATCCGGCCCGGCGTGATTTTAGAATCGATCCAATTCAAGGAAGGGGAATTGTACAATGCGAAAAAGGTTACGGCCTCTTATGCCCGCTTACAGGCCCTGAACTTATTTAAATTTATCAATATTGTCTTTAAGCCTGCTGTGAACGAAAAAGGGGAAGCCGTAGTGAATTGCGAGATTTTATTGACCCCGCTCAAAAGGCAGTCGTATAATGTTTTTTTAGAAGGAACCAATAATTCCGGAAACATCGGAGTGGGAGGAAATTTTCAATATAGCCACCGGAACTTATTTCACGGAGGCGAAAATATAACCTGGAGTATATGGGGAGCGTTGAAAAAGGAACGGATGAACGAAAATAAGTTTTTCAGTACCACGGAATTCGGCACGGAATTGAAATTGGTGACTCCGCAATTCTGGATGCCTGTTTTCTGGATGAAAGATTTTCGGCGTAATTTCGCCCCTAAAACATCCGTCACCTTGTCTTATAGCCGGGAAAAAACCCGTTATTACGAACGGCAGATCGCCAGCGCTAAGTTCGGTTACCTATGGAGCAAGGCAGATAAAAGATGGAGATACGGGTTTGATCTGGTGGATTTGAATTATGTGTTGATGAAGAATGTGGACACGCTGAATTTTGTAAATGCTTTGAAAAACGAATACGTGAAAAGTGCCTATACCGACCACATGATTCTTTCGGCTAATTTTTCGGCTTCGTTTACCGACCAGGTGCTGGGGACGCACAGCAGTTACAATTATTTCAGGGGAAATATCGAAACTTCCGGTAACTTTTTATTGGCGATAGACAAATTGTTTCAGGCGCACCGGGTGCTGGGAAGCAGTGACGGGCATTATTATAAAGCCTTGGGGGTGCGTTATGCGCAATTCGTAAAGGCTGACGGCGAATACCGTTTTAACCATTATATCAACCCGATAAACTCGGTCGTGTACCGTCTGTTTATCGGAGTGGGGTATCCTTATGGCAACATGAAAGCTTTGCCGTTTGAAGAGGCCTATTATTGCGGGGGGGCGAACGGCATGCGTGCCTGGCATTCCAGGACGTTGGGACCGGGTTCCCATGCCACCGAAGATAATTATCCGAATAATGTGGGTGATTTCAAGCTGGAGGCCAATGTCGAATATCGTTTCAAATTGTTTTGGCTGCTGGAAGGCGCTTTGTTTTTGGATGTCGGGAATGTATGGAACATCACCAAATACGAAGATCGTCCCGGTACGAAATTGACAACGGAGTTTTATAAGCAGCTTGCCGCCGGTACAGGCCTGGGCTTACGTCTGGACGCTAACTATTTCTTGCTGAGGTTTGATGTGGGGATAAAAATGTTCGATCCGGCACAGGCGCGGGGCGACCGTTTTCTGTGGGCGAACCGCAACTGGGGATTTAAGGAAGTGGTATTTAAACAATCCGTATTCAACATTGCGATCGGGTATCCGTTCTAAGGAGAAAAACGTATAATAATTATTCCTTAAAATTGACAACTATGTTATCGACCATCGTCGTATATATGTCGTTGCTTTTTCAGGTGCTTGCCGCCGGAATCGCAATCAGTTTGTTTAAACGGACGAAGTTCAATTCTTCCTGGATATTGATTTCTATCGGGTTTATATTAATGGTCGTGTCGCGGGTATTTGAATTGTGGCCTACGATTTACCCTGAAATGGAAGACGAGCTATTGATCGTGCAACGCTGGATGGCCTTTGTGATTTCGCTGCTTTTTCTGATCGGAGTATTTTATATCCGTAAGATTTTTCAATTTATGCGGCGGTTGGACGAGCTTCGCCGTGAAACGGAAAAACGGGTACTGTCGGCGGTGATTAAGACCGAGGAACAGGAAAGGCAGCATTTTGCCAAAGAACTGCACGATGGCTTGGGGCCTCTGCTGAGTGTGATTAAAATGCTGGTATCGGGATTGGATGTAAATAGTAAATCCGAGGTGAACGAAAAAATAAAACAGAATCTGAAACTGGCGGTGGACGAGGCGATTGTGGGTGTCCGGGATATTTCTGCCAACATCAGCCCGCACATTCTGAATAATTTTGGGTTACAGGATGCGATTCAATCGTTTATCAAGCATTTGGGGCAAAACGATGCTTTTGTCATTCAATTTACGACCAATATTCAAGGGCAGCGATTCTCCTATAATGTGGAGGTGATTATGTACCGGGTGGTTTGTGAGTTGATCAATAATACCCTGCGGCATGCTGCGGCTTCCCGGATCAGGATCGACCTGCAGTTGGAAGAAGGGGTGCTGTATCTGGAATATTCCGATAATGGGATCGGTTTTGAGATAAATGCCCTGGATATACACGAGGGAATGGGGTTAAACAACATGCGCTACAGACTGCAATCGGGTAACGGGGATATCGACATTGTCAGTGAACATGGCAAGGGGATGCGGGCGAATGCCTACCTGAAAGTGAATTAAAAAGAATATTTTTGTAAATTTGAAGTGGAATAGGCCGTCCGGCAGAGGACGGATTGCTGTGGCTTAATCATATCGTTATGCAGAAATTGAAAATTTATATTGTTGATGACCATAAACTATTTAGAGAAGGCTTGAAACTTTTGCTATCCACCCAGGATTTTGTGCAGCACATTTATGAGGCGTCGAGCGGTGACGAGTTTGTGGAAAACCTGTCGTTTGTGGACTGCGATGTGGTGTTGATGGATATCGAGATGCCGGGAATGAACGGGATAGAAGCGACGCAGGTTGCCATGCGGATGAAGCCTGAACTGAAAATCATCGTATTGTCGATGTATGGGGATGAACAGTATTATTATAAAATGGTAGATGCCGGAGTGAAAGGATTTATCCTGAAAAATGCCGGAATAGAAAAAGTAATTACGGCAATCGGGAAAGTGGCGGAGGGGGATAACTACTTTTCGGAAGAACTTCTGGTGAACATTCTCAACAGCATGCGGGATAATAATAAACAAGAGCAGCATGAGGGGATGGAGAACGAGATTTCGGAACGGGAGCTGGAAATTCTTTACCATGTTTGCCGGGGAATGTCGAATCAGGAAATTGCCGACCAGTTGTTTATCAGTAAGCGTACGGTGGATAAGCACCGCGCAAACCTGCTTAGTAAGACCGGGTGCCGGAATACGGCAGCGTTGGTGATGTATGCGATAAAAAATAAAATGATAGAAATATAACCTTGATACGATCGTACAGGGAGATTTGACCTCCGTGGGAGGTGATAGAGTATGGATGGAATGATATTTGCAGCGGGGCTGGGAACCCGTTTACGCCCTTTGACCGACGACCGCCCGAAGGCGCTGGTGGAATTGAACGGGAAGCCTTTGCTGGAGCATGTGATCTTGAAGATGAAAGAAGCAGGGGTGGGACGGGTAGTCGTGAATGTGCATCATTATGCCGGGATGATAGAGAATTTTTTAGCTTCCCGGAATAATTTCGGGATGGATGTGGTTGTTTCCGACGAACGCGATGGCTTGCTGGATACGGGGGGAGGTTTATTGAAAGCCGCCCGGTTATTCCGGCGGGGCGAACCGGTGCTGATCCATAATGTGGATATCCTTTCCGACCTTTGTTTGAACGAACTGTTCGAAGCTCATGAAGCAGCCCGCAATTATGTGACTTTAGTCACCCGCCCCTCACAAGGGGAACGGGTTTTGAAATTTGATACCGAAGGAATATTTCGGGGCTGGGAGAATAAGCAGACCGGAGAGCAAAAAATCGTGGATGAAAATTTTTTCCGGTCTAAAGACTATAGTTTTTGTGGGATACAGATAATAAGTCCCGATTTTTTGGAAAATTTTGTTTATTCGGGAGTCTTTTCCATTATAGATGAATATATTGCCCGGGCAAAAAGTAAAACTTTGCGGATGTATCCGTATGCCGGGAGATTTATGGATTTGGGAACTCCTGAGGCTATCGCCGAAGCCGCACGCTGGTGATTTTGAAAAATACCGCTAAAAATTATAAATTTTAAAAGCATTCTTTGTAACAGCAACCTGTGAGATTCGTTAATAAGTTATAAATATGTATCTTCGGGAGTGAAAAAATAACATGAAGCGTTTTTTTAAATATCTATTTAGAATTTTGCTGGCGATCATTGCTCTGATCGTGCTGGTCGTGTTGTTATTATATCTACCTCCCGTTCAACGATTTGCTAAAAAGCAAATCGTCTCTTATGTCACGAAAAACTATGGCTTGGAAACCCGTATCGGAAAATTGTCTATCGGTTTCCCGCTGGATTTGACATTGGAGGATGTATATGCCGGAAAATCGGCTTCCGACACATTGGTCGCATTTGAATCGCTGCACCTGGATGTGGGCTTACGGTACGTATTGCAGCAGCGTTTGGGGGTGAATGAATTGTCGGTGGAAAATGTAAAATTCGTGATGGCGGGCGACACGGCGAAAACCGGATTGGATGTGAAAGCCGGAAAATTGCAGTTGATTGCGGGCGAAATCCATCTAAAGAAAAAGCGGATAGAAGCTAAAAACATAGAATTGAGGGAAGCGGCGATCTTATTGGAGCCGGGAGAGAACGTTCAGCCGGACACCGTGCCTTCTCAACCCACCGATTGGACATTTAGTGTGGGAGAAATAGATTTGGGACAGATTCGTTTCAATATGAAATCGGCGGCGATGCCTTACCTGGGAGCGGGGATCGGAGAGGGACGGATTACGCAGGGGACGGTGAGCCTGGGAGGGCAGACCGTAGATGTCGGGGGGATAACGATCGACCAGGCATGGTGTGATCTGAAAACCGGGAATACCTCTAAGGATTCTTTGCCGGCCTCTCCGGAGGTGGTGGCCGGGGCTGACACGGCGAAAAGCCTTTGGACGGTGAAAGCGGGAACTTTGTGGATGAAAAACAGTGCTTTTTCTTTAGCTTCCGGCGGACAGGAACAGGCATCGGTGGTCTTGTCGGGCATTGCAGTAAGAATAGACAGCGTGTATAACCGGGGAACGGTGGTCAGGGCTGACCTTCGCGATTTGCAGGCCGTGCAGAAAAATGGCATAGAAGTGCAGCAAATGCAGGCAGATGTCGATTTGGATACGACGAGAACCAGCTTGGGGAAAGTGTACATTCACACCTGGAATAGCCGTTTAAATATGGATATCCGTTCAAATTCGGATCTTTCCGGTTTGATGGATAAAGCCCCCCTGAATGTAACTTTGGAGGCTCAGGTGGGGTTGGCGGATATCGAGCCTTTTTATCGGGAATTGCCCCGGCAGATAAAAAACAGAACAGTCGATGTAAAGGCTACCTGTGCCGTTGGTTCCGACCGGGTGGAAGTCAGTCGTTTCGCTGTTTCCATGCCTAGAAATTTAGACGTTACCGCTAATGGAAAACTTTCGTCTTTCCGGGATTTGAAGAAAATTTCAGGAGAATTTAGAATACAGGGAGTCTTTTCCGACATTACTTTTCTGAACGACTTTTTAAAGGGAGGAGGGGTGAACGTGCCTCGTAACCTGAATTTTACGGCCGACTTAAAAGCCTTGGAAGGAATAATGGATTTTTCCGGTAGGCTTTGTCAGGGAAACGGATGTTTGCTGCTCGAGGCGAATTATAATTTACCGGCAGAAATATATAATGCGACTTTGGCATTAAACGATTTTCCCTTAAATTGTTTCTTGCCGGCTGATTCATTGGGAAGTGTGAATGCCGATTTGCGGTTGGCCGGGCGTGGTTTGGATTGGCGGAAAGCCGAAGCGGAAATCACTGCCGGAATACGGGGCTTTGAATATAAAAGACATATCTATGAAAATATACGACTGGAAGCTGCCGCACATCAAACCCATTTAAAAGGGAAATTAGAGAGTGCCGACTCTGCTGCAAAATTCAATTTAGTTTTCAGGGCGGATTCCGTGGAAAACCGGTATGAGGCGGAATTGAGAGGACAAGTGGCGAATGTCGATTTAAAAAAATTGAATTTAATGCCTCACCGGTTGGCGATAGGCCTGGGAATCGATATCCGGGTGGCACAAGGCGATGGCGATGTTTATGCGCTGAATACCCGGTTGGACTCTATCCGGATGACGGATGAAAATCGCAGATACGGATTGGGAGACATAGAGCTTTTGATGGAAAGTGACCGGGACAGGACGGTGATGTCCGTGAATTCCGGCGATTTTGCCCTGTCCTCTAAAGTCGATACCGGATTGATGAAAACGATCGGTTTATTGGGAAATGCGGCAGCGGAAGTTATGCGGCAGATAGAGAAAAAAGACATCGATATGAAACGGGTGGATGCCTGCTTGCCTGATTTTACGATAGATATAAACAGCGGACAGCAAAATACCGTGGCAAGGTTTCTGAAATCCCGTAACATCGGTTTCCGTAATCTTTTTGTTGCTGCTTCGTCGGGACAAGAAAATGGCTTTCAGTTTACAACCCGGATCAATGCGCCTTATTATGCCGAAGTGCAATTGGATTCTATTGCGTTTTCCACCTGGCAGCGTGACCGCAGCCTGGCTTATTCATTTACGGTGGACGGATCGGCGAATGAGCAAAAAGGGCCTTTTCATGTGAATCTGACCGGTAATATGCTGGGAAACTATTTCCGGACAGAATTGAAACAGAAGGACGGGCTGGGAGAAATTGGATTTGATTTAGGCATGGGGGTGACTTTGGAGGATAGTGCCGTGTCGGTAAGCTTTTTTCCGATTACACCGATTTTGGGATATCGGCGTTGGATTGTCAATTCGGATAATAAAATCGTAATCGGGGAGAAGGGAAAAATCCATGCGAATTTGCGGCTTGCCTATTCCGATAAATTGATTGATATACAGTCTTTAGATGGGGAGGGAGAACAGAAAGAGCGGCTGAATGTGAAGATCAAGGGGATCGATCTGGCTGCTTTAACTCGATTGTTGCCGTTCTCTCCCGATTTGGCCGGGCAATTAAATACCGATTTATCGCTATATCGTTTCGACGATGCTCTGGGCGTAAACGGAGAGATAAAAGTAAACGAATTTTACTATCAGCAGCAAAGGATAGGGACGGTGGAATTGGGAATGAAATATTCCGCAGGGCAACACTTTTCTGCCCATGCCGTCGATTTTGAACTGAAGTTGGATAGTTTGAGGCGTGCCGTGGCGAAAGGAGAATTTTCAACGGGAGAAAACGATAAAAATGTCTTTGTGGATGTGGATATCACCGATTTCCCATTGCATGTGGTAAATGCCTTTATGCCCAATAATTTGCTGAATCTTCAGGGTAATTTGCTGGGAAACGTCCGTTTTAGGGGGTCTTTCGATAAACCTGAATTGGACGGAGGCTTGGCTTTTGAAAACGGAACAGCCGAATTGCTGATGATCGGTACCACTTTTGGATTGGATACCGGGCGAATTGTGATTAAGGATAATAAGCTATTGTTTAACCGCTTTCAGATTTTTGCCCCGAACCGGAGTTCCCTGACCATGAACGGAGATATTCAATTAATGCCTTTCGACCAGTTGGGAGCGAACCTGGCCATTAACGGGCAGAATTTTCAGGTGGTGAATGTGAAGCAAAACCCGTCTTCTATGATCTTCGGCAAGGCTTATGTCGATTTGAATGCCCGCATGGTGGGAGCGTTTTCTGCTTTGAATGTGACAGGAAATGTGAATTTGCTCAATAATACGGCGATCACCTATACTTTGAGAAGTTCCGATCCTGAATTGCAGGACAGGAGTGCCGATTTGGTGCGTTTCGTTTCTTTCAGGGATAGCTCTTTGATAGAGAAAGACGACCTGACAAACCGGGTTAGCGTGAATAATTTTATGCTGAGAATGCTGGTGGAGATTGGGGATAACGTCAAAATGAGTGTTTATTTGTCGGAAAACGGACAAAATAATGTGCTGATTCAGGGAGGAGGAAACCTGATCCTTTCCATGGATCCGGAAAGTGGGTTGGCATTGTCGGGGAAATATACCCTGACCAGCGGAACGGTGACGTATAATGTGCCTGTCGCCGGGAAAAAAGTGTTCAACATACAAACGGGAAGTTATGTAGAATGGACAGGGGATGTGGTGAATCCGAGGTTGAGCATTTCGGCGAACGAGCAAGTGAAGGCGACCGTGGAAGACGGCGACCGGAACAGATTGGTTACCTTTGAATCGATCATACGTATCCAGAATACGTTGTCGAAACCGGAAATTACATTTGACCTTTCTGCGCCTAATGATATGGTGATCCAGAATCAGTTAGCAACCTTTTCACCGGAAGAACGTACGAAACAGGCGATGAATCTCTTGATCTACGGCACTTACACGGGTCCTGGAGCCGTGAGTTCGAATACCGGGAATATGGCGAATAACGCCTTGTATGGCTTTGTGGAAAACGAACTGAATAAATATACCCGGAAAACAGGGCTGACGTTCGGATTCGATTCCTATAATACCGATAGCGAAACCACCCGGACGGATTTTACTTATCAGTTTTCGAAACAGTTGTTTAACGACAAAGTGAGTGTGAAGATCGGAGGGAGGGTATCTTCGGACAACAATGAAGGAAATGCGGATAATAATCTTCAGGACAATTTGGTGGACGATATTTCGATAGAGTATCGTTTTACCAAAAAAAGAAATTTATTTTTGAAGGTTTTCCGTCATTCGAATTACGAAAGTGTTTTGGAAGGTGAAGTGGTGCAGACCGGTATCGGTATTGTCTGGCGGAAAAGTTTCCGCAAAGTGAGAGATTTATTTGTGCGGAAATCAAAACAGGAAGCGGTGAAG
>ENA-UEQO01000315-UEQO01000315.1-human-gut-metagenome-genome-assembly--contig:-NODE-315-length-56344-cov-18.810937_pt1 | contig 56344 bp, 48 predicted proteins | sample MGYA00242938_ERZ507940 | MGnify/ENA primary metagenome ERZ507940 (study PRJEB26167, sample SAMN06115517) | human gut metagenome | host: Homo sapiens | place: China:Chongqing | collected 2014-12-03... | reverse complement strand
CTCTCTCACGTTGTTTCTATAAGGCTGTGGGTGTTAAAAAAAGAGAATAATATTCGAAATTTGCGGTAAAAAACGAGTTTGGGCAGGCATTTCCCGGGAAATATCTTTCGGATTCCGTGTGCTGCCGCGGTGCCGTGCGGTTAGATGCGTCTTGAAACAGCCTGTTCACAAAATGTTTACAAAAAATTTAATTTCGGTACTTTCCAATAAGCTGCAATTGGTGTATAATAACTCCAAATCCGGTAAATTTCACAGATTCCTCCAATCGGCGCGTTGATGCCTGCAATCAGCATGGTGATTTCTGTAATCAGCATGGTGATTTCTGTGATCAGCATGGTGATTTCTGTAATCAGCATGACGCCGTGAGCGGAACAAAAATCGGAAAGGATGAAAAAATGGAAAGAAAAACAAATAAAAAAAGCAGCGCGCTGCCTGTCATTATCCTGCTTGCGGTCATCATTGCGGCGGGAGTGGCTGCGTTCTTTTTGCTGAGAGGCGAAAAGTTCCTCGGCGGAAGGAAGAATATTACGATTACCGAAGCGGTAACGACAAACACGAACGGAATTACCGATCCGGAGCTTGGAAATCCGGATTGGATTGAGCTGTGCAATCCGACGGATGCGGCAATGGATATTTCAAACTATGCCCTCGGAGTCGGCAATGAGGAGGGCGGAAGGTTCATCTTCCCTTCAGGCACAACGATCGCGGGAAAAGGCTATCTGCTTGTTTACTTTAAGGATCGCGGAGTTTCAACAACAGGAAAACTTGTTGCGGGCGGCGATCTTGCGGCGGCGGGAGAGACCGTGACGCTTTACAACACTGCGGGAGAGGTTGTCCACAAGGTTGATATTCCCGAACTTCCGGCGAATATTTCTTATGCCATGGATTCCGCGGGTCATTTCGGCTACGCAAAAGTTCCGACACCCGGAGCGGAAAACAGCACTGCAATTTCCAAAACCCCTGACGGAGCGCAAAACATCGAAGCTCCGAAATCACTCATCGTAAATGAAGTTCTGCGCGGCGAGAACGGCTTTGTTGAGGTTCGCAACAATTCCTCAAAGACGATTCAGCTTCATGACTTCTACCTTTCCGACAATGCGGAAAAGGTCAACAAGTGGCGGTTCCCGCAGCAGACGCTTGAACCCGGTGCGCTCGCGGCTGTGAACCTTTGCGGTTCCGCGTATGCAGGCTCTGCAACGGCGGACGGTGAAGAGGGAAAACTGCTCTTCAATGCCAACTTCAAGCTTAACACCGAGGAAAACACCGTTTATATTGCGGGTTCCGGCGGAAATATAATCGATACATTCACCTTTGATATGAATATGCCCGGCGCGGTTGCGGCAGTACGCACGGCAAAGGGCGTTGAATACACAGGCACGGCAACAAAATGTGCCGAAAACAGTGATTCCACATTTGCCGAGATCACATGGACGGATATGGATTCAAGCGACGTGCTGAGAATCAACGAATTCCTGCCGAAAAACAAATTCGATATTACAGACGGCGACGGTGACCGCAGCGAGTGGGTTGAGCTTTACAACAGCGGAAGCGAGCCTGTTTCGCTCCTCGGCTACTATCTTTCAGACAACAGCGCAGAGCGCGACAAGTGGGCATTGCCCGATATCACTCTCGGCGGCGGTGAGTATTTGATCGTTTTCCTTTCCGGCAAGGACAGAACGGACGGAGAAATGCACGCCTCGTTCAGCATTTCCGACACGGATGAAGGCATATTCCTTTCAAACTACAACGGAATGCGTTCCGACAGCCTGCTGCTTCCTTCCGAATTGAGCGCGAATGTTTCAATCGGCAGAGGGGAAAACGGCGAGGTTCTGTATTATGCACGTCCGACGCCTGCGGCAGCAAACACGGCGGCAGGTTTTGCGGAACCCATGGGCGTGGGGGGGTTCAACCCCTCCTCCGTTTATATCAACGAAGTTTGCGCGGTAACAACGCCGCGCAGCGGGGAGATGGACTGGGTCGAATTCTATAACGGCGGAGATGAAAGCGTAACGCTCACAGGCTGGCATATCAGCGACAGCAAGCGTGAACTGCAAAAGTTTGAGCTTTCGTTCATTACGGTTCCCGCAAAGGGTTATGCGGTGCTCAGCTGCTCCGGCAGCATTTCCGATGCCGCACCGACGGTTGCACCGTTCAGCGTATCGGGCAGCGGTGACGGGCTGATTTTGACATCTGCCGACGGAACTGTCATAGACTATTTTGAAACGGGTGCAACCCGACTGGGCGTTACAAGCGGCAGGCAGACCGGCGGCGGGAGCGGTGACCGCGTTTTTTTTACGCAGGCGACCAAGGGCAGCGCAAACCCCGATGTTTGCTATCTTTCCTATGCGGCGAACGCCGTTTTTTCAAATACCGAACTTTATCACAGCGAGCCTTTTTCGCTTGAGATAAAAACGCAGAATGCAGACGGTGTGATAAGGTACACCACCGACGGCAGCAAGCCGACCGAGCAGAGCACGGAGTATACAGGTGCAATAACGATTTCTTCAAATACGGTTATTCGCGCTGCAACCTTTGTTTCGGGCATGATGCCGAGTGATGTTGCAACTGCAACTTATCTTTTTGAAACGCCGCACAGCGTGCCGGTTGTGACGCTTGCAATGAACCAAAAAGATTTTGACGATGTTTATGCTGTCAGCAGTCCGTTCGTTCCGGTTGTTGAACGGGAGGGGCATATACAGTATTTTGAAAAAGACGGAAGCCTCGGAGTTGAAACCTCCGCCGGCATTCGCGTTTCCGGTGCGTCAACCCGGCGTTATCCGCAAAAGTCCCTTGCGCTCATGTTTCGCTCCGGCTACGGAAGAAAGACCGTTACCTATCCTTTCTTCGGAAACGATTATATCAAGACTTTCGGTTCGCTCGTGCTTCGCAATGCGGGTCAGGACTGCCTGAATACCCGCATTCGCGATTCTTTCACAAGCACCGCCGTTCTCGATATGAACATCGATTCGTCCGCGGCAACTTTCTGCGCGGTTTATATCAACGGCCGTTACTGGGGGTTGTATGACCTTAAGGAGAACATGAACAAGGATTACCTTGCTGCGCATTACGGCGTTGATGAGGACACTGTAAACATTATAAAGCGCAACACCGTTGAGCTTGCGGGCAGCAATGCGGATTTTCTCCGCGTCAGAAGCTACGTTGTTCAACAGAATGCAAGCGGCGCAAACGTTGTTGTACCTTTGACGGCGGAACGGTATGCGGAATTTACAAAATGGGTGGATGCCGAGTCCATTGCGGATTATCTGATTGCAAGGGAATACTTCCCCGATGCGGATATGTTCAACCAGAAGTATTGGCGCACAACGGACTATAAGGTGCGCTGGCGTGCGATATTCTATGATTCCGATTTCGCTCTCAGTTCCGAGCGCGGCGATGTTCTCGGGCATTACTTCAACGTTGTCGGTGTTCCGAGTGCGGACGGTTCATTGAGTCAAATGGATCTTTACTGCGGACTGCGTTCCAATGAAGAATGGAGCGACTACTTCATAACGCGTTATATATATGTTACGAAGTACTATTTGAACAACGACAGACTGCTGCCGCTTTTTGATTCCATGGTGGACACGATTCAACCTGAAATGGACAGGCAAATTGCCCGCTGGGGACGCCCCGAATCCCGCAGCCATTGGGAAAACGAAATTTCAAAACTGCGCAGTATGCTTGCTGCCCGCCCGCAGTACGCAAAGCAGTGCCTGCAATACAATTTTAAGTTGTCCGAGGCACAATATGCGGAATATGAGGCAAAGGCGGATGAAATGTTCAATCAGAACGGCGGAGTTTTTAAGTAAGCTCACGTGCCGCGAAATGCAGACTGCATATTTTCACGGATTTGGTTCCGCATGAGTTTTTGATGACGGGATTCATGCGGAACACACAGAAAAAATATAGATTTTAATTTTTGCATCGAAAAGGTTTTAGCAAAAAAGAGAGGGCAAGATGAAGATTATCATTGTCGGCGGAGGCAAAGTCGGGCACCAAATCGGAAAAAAACTGACAAATGAAAAGCACGATGTTGTTATAATTGATGACGATCCGGATGTGCTTGCACGCATATCCGACGAAATGGATGTTTTTTGCGTTGAAGGCAACGGTGCGGATTATAAGGTTCAGAGCGAAGCAGGTGCGGGGTCGGCCGATATTTTGATTGCAGCAACGGCGCATGACGAAATCAACATGCTTTGCTGCCTTATTGCACATAAACTGGGCGCAAAGCACACGATCGCCCGCGTTCGCGACCCGGAATACACCGTTCAGCTGGACTTTTTAAAGGACGAATTGGGGCTTTCAATGGCGATCAACCCGGAGCTTGCCGCAGCGGATGAAATTGCAAGGCTTTTGCGTATTCCGAGTGCACTCAATGTTGAGCTTTTTGCACGCGGGCGCGTGGAGCTTGTCGAGTTCCGCATCGGTGAGGGAAATCCGCTTATCGGCCTCTCGCTCATGCAGATTTATAAAAAATACCAGATAAAAATTCTTATTTGCGCCGTTCAGCGCGGAACCGAGGTAATTATTCCGAACGGCGAATTCGAGCTTGAGCAGGGCGACAGGCTGCATATCACGGCGTCTCATGAGGAGATGGCGCGGTTTTTCCGCACTGTTTATCCCGATAAAAAGCGTAAAGTGAAAACGGTTATGGTCTGCGGCGGAAGCAGGATTGCATACTACCTTTCGCTTGCGCTGTCGAAAGTCGGCGTGCAGGTGAAAATAATCGAAAGCAATCCGCGGCGCGCTGAACAGCTCAGCGAGGATTTGGACAGTGCGTTGATAATCTGCGGCGATTCGACCGACCACGATCTTTTGATTCAGGAGGGCATAAACAGCGTTGATGCTTTTGTATCGCTCACAGGTATGGATGAGAACAACATCATAAGCGGACTTTTTGCAAAGTGGCAGGGCGCAGGACGCGTCATTGCAAAGGTGAACAACGAAGGACTTTGCAGCATCGTTCCGGAAAACGAGCTCGATTGCATAATTTCGCCCAAAACGATAACGGCGAACCAGATTTTGACGTTCGTCCGTGCAATGGACTGCAGCCCCGAGGGCAGCAATGTGGAAACCGTTCATCAAATGGTGGGCGGCAAGATCGAGGCGATTGAGTTTTCCGCAAAGGGCAATCATCCGATGTACGGGCGGCCGCTCAAGGAACTGAAGCGCAGCCTTCACAAGGATTTGCTCATTGCCTGCATTGTCCGCGGCGAAAAAACAATAATCCCGGGCGGCGATGACTGCATAAAAGCAGGGGATCAGGTAATTGTTGTTACAAAGCATATACTGTTTAACGATCTGACGGATGTATTGACGGAGAACCTTCAGTAAAAAGACGGAGATTCTTTGCAGCGTGACTGACCGGTTTACGGAAATAAGCGTGCTTACAACGTGGGGTAATAAAAATGAATTTTCGCCTTGTTTTAAATATGCTCGGCAAGATTTTGCTGATAATGGCGGCACTGATGCTCCTGCCTGCCGTGGTTTCGGTATGCAGCGGCGGCACGGATCTTTTGGCAATTCTTGCTTCCGCAGCAATAACGGCGGCTGTCGGCGGCGGAATGCTGCTTGTGAAACCAAAGGACACGACCTTTTTTGCAAAGGAGGGCTTCGTTGTTGTTGCGCTTGCATGGGTAGTGATGTCCCTGCTCGGCGCACTGCCGTTCATGTTCGGCGGGGTTTTTACAAATTATATGGATGCAGTTTTTGAAACGGCCTCCGGTTTCACAACAACGGGCGCAACCGTGCTTTCGGGCGGCATATCCGCAATCCCGCACGGCATAGGCTTTTGGCGGTGCTTCATCATATTCATCGGAGGTATGGGTGTTCTTGTTTTTGTAATGGCTGTTTTGCCGCTTTCAAAGGAACGCTCAATGTACCTGATGCGTGCGGAAGTTCCCGGGCCGAGCGTCGGCAAACTGGTTGCAAAGGCAAAGGACACCGCGCTCATTCTGTATTCAATTTATTTCGCATTAATGGTGCTGATGGCTGTGATGCTTCTGTTCGGGGGAATGAACGTTTATGAGGCATTCACAACTGCGCTTTCAACCGCGGGCACGGGCGGCTTCATGGTTTATGACGCCGGCTTCATCGGGCTTTCGCCGTACCTTCAAACGGTCACGACCGTGTTCATGCTGCTGTTTGCTGTCAACTTCAACCTTTATTATTATATTTTAATGCGCAGAATCGGCGACGTGACACATAATGAGGAGCTGCGCTGGTTCCTCGGCATATTCTTTGCCGCCGTGCTGACGATGACGGTTGCAAACATCGGGCAATTCGGTTCGTTCGGCGAATCACTGCACCATACGGCGTTCAATGCCGCTTCGGTGTACAGCACAACGGGCTTCGCCAGTGTTGATTTCGACAAATGGCCGACAATTTCAAAATGCATTATGCTGCTGTTGATGTTTTGCGGCGGCTGCACGGGCTCAACGGCCGGCGGAATCAAGACTTCCCGCGTTGCGATTTTGGTTAAAAACGCGTTCAATGAGCTTCGCCGCTTTGCTCACCCGAAATATGTCCGTTCGCTGAAACTGGACGGAAAAGTTGTTTCGGAGCCTGTCGTTCGTTCGGTCACGGTTTATTTTTCGGTTATAATCGGAATAATTATCGTTTCCATAATACTTGTTTCGGCAAACGGTTTTGATTTTGAATCCTCATTATCGGCGGTTTTTGCCTGCATTTTCAATATCGGACCCGGATTCCACGCATTCGGACCGACGGCGAGTTTTACTCCGCTCAGCAATTTTTCAAAGTTGGTGCTGACTTTTGACATGCTTGCGGGCAGGCTCGAACTTTGGCCGCTGCTGCTGCTTTTTGTGCCGTCAACATGGAAAAAACGTGCGGTATACAAATAATCAACGGTAACGGAAACAAAAAACATTGCAAACGGAAAGGAATTGGGTTTGAAAATTTTTCTTGTCGCAAGTGAATGTGTCCCGTTCATAAAAACGGGCGGATTGGCGGATGTTGTGGGCGCACTGCCTGCCGCGCTGAAAAAGCTCGGGGCGGAGGTTTCCGTTCTGATTCCGAAATACAGCATGATTCCGCAGCAATTCCGCAAAGAAATGCAGCATATTACGGACTTTTCGATTCAGCTCGGCTGGCGGAAGCAATATGTCGGCGTTGAGAAAATCCACCGTGAAGGTATCGATTTCTACTTTGCGGATAACGAGTTTTATTTTAAACAGGATTATGTTTATTCAAGCGGCGATTTCGAGGCGGAGCGTTACTGCTGGTTTTCGAAAGCGGCACTTGAAATAATGCAAAAGCTGGATATTGTGCCGGATATAATTCACCTGAACGATTGGCAAACGGGCATGATTCCGCTGCTGCTTCGGGAGCAATATTCCGCATTGCCGGAATTCTCCCGCGTTAAAACGGTGTTCACGATTCACAACCTCCGCTATCAGGGGCTGATGAACCCGATGCTTGCGAATGATTTGCTGAGCCTCGGGCAGAATGCACTGGCGCAAATCGAGTACTATTGCAATATCAACTGCATGAAAGCGGGGATTATCTATTCCGATGCGGTCACAACCGTAAGCCCGACTTATGCAAAGGAGATCTGCACTCCACGCTGCGGCGAAACTCTGGATGGGCTGCTGCGGCATAAGCACATTGCGGGAATCCTGAACGGCATTGACAAAAAGCTGTACAATCCGTGGACGGATAAAGCTCTTTGCAGCCGTTTCTCAAAAAATCAGCCGCAGGGCAAACAAAAATGTAAATTCGCACTCCAAACGGCTTTGGGACTTGAACAGTCGGAGGAGCGGCCTGTTGCGGCGGTGATTTCGCGTCTGACAAACCAAAAGGGGCTCGACCTTTTCCGCGCCGTGATTCCGGGTTTGCTGGATCTTGGTGCGCAGCTTGTGATCCTCGGCATGGGTGATGCGGAATACGAGCGCATGTTTGCCGACCTTGCCGCAATAAATCCCTCTTCGGTTGCCTTCCGTGCCGAGATGAACGATTCGCTTGCGCGGCAAATCTATGCCGGGGCGGACATCTTCCTGATGCCCTCTGCATTCGAACCCTGCGGGCTGTCACAGCTGCTTGCAATGCGCTACGGTGCAATTCCCGTTGTGCGCGAAACGGGAGGCCTTGCGGACACTGTCATTCCCTATAACCGCTTCACGGACGAGGGCACGGGCTTTTCCTTCAGAAACTATTCTGCGGACGAGCTGTATAATGCTTCCCGTGCCGCAATCGAGCTTTATTGCGGAGACAAAGCCGCTTGGCAAAGGCTCACCGCCCGCGCAATGGCGGCGGATTTCGGCTGGAGCAGAAGTGCAGGGGAATACCTTCACCTGTATAAAACGCTCAAAATGAACTGATATTGATTATTTATATCGCAAAAGCGCAAACGCACCCCGAGTTTCGGGGTGCGTTTGCTGTATGTGAGAAGTAAAGAGAATGGCTGTGAAAAAGCTTTATGCAACGCCTATGGCAACCCTTGCGATAAGAATTGCGTCGGTCATATCGATTCTGCCGTTGCCGTCGAAATCAGCGGCGGTTTCCGCATTGGGGAGTTCTGCGGAAAGGGTGCTTACGCCGATTGCACAGCGGGCAACCTGAATTGCGTCCGCAAGTGTAACGCTACCGTCGCCGTCAACATCGCCGAGAAGAACGGGGGAGTAGTCGTCGGTGTAGCATGCAACAATGTCGATGCCCTCGCCGTATTCAACGGAAAGCATATAATCGGTTGAAATAAGCTCACCGTCAACATACCAGCCGCGGAATTCGCCGTTGTTCTTTGCATAAAGTTCGCAGGAATTGTCGGAATAGCTGCAAGTCATACCGATGCTGCCTTCGCCGAGCACCGTTGCGGAAACGGGTTCGGAAAAACCTCTGGGCTGAACCGTGATTTCCCGATAGTCACAGTCAAGTGCGGTAATGGTTGAAAGGTTATCGCAGTTGACTGCGGAAAGCTTGGTGCAGTGTTCCTGACCTTGGAAATCAATGCTCATAAGGTTTTCGCAGTTGTTGAGAACAACGCCTTCAAGGTGCGTCTGACCTGCTTCGGGGGAAAACAAACGGCGCATTGATGTATCGGAAAAATCAAAGATTCCGTAAACATCGGGCTTGATTGTATAAATCGTTTCAACCGGGCAGGGAACGCCGTTCGGATCCTCAATTGTTTCACAGCACCATACATCAAATATAAACGCAACATGCGAAAAATAAACTTCCGCGGTGGACTGGTTAATCATGTAGTGAGCAATTGGAGAATAAAGAAAATTCTCGGTCGGGAAGGTTCCGTTTTCAGGATAATCGTCGATAACATCCTCGTTTGTAACTCCGGGGACGTTTGTTTCAATGTCCAGAAACGCCCGAATGCGCTGAACGTCCGTTTCGGTAAAGGTGTAGGTAATCTCAGCCGGGGTTTCCGCATTTGATGTTCCGAAAGCAAATGCAGAGAGAATCATTACACACACGAGCAGTTTGGAAAGAAATTTTTTCATAGTACAACCTCCGTTTTTATTATTGGTCGAGATTTGAAAGACTTGAAGTATGACAGACAAGTTCAAATGAGTTGACCGCCAATACTTCGCCGCCGATAGCTACACCTACAGGTATATACTCATAACGAGTGAACCCATCGGAATTTATATATACAATCTGCGTTCCGACCTTTGTAGGTGAATTGGGGTTAATGCTGGGAATATTTGCATAAACATCGCCAACATACCGTGTATTCAATGAAGGTTCACCGTTTGAATCACCTTGCATAGTCGCACCGATGGCCAGCGCCAGATTGTATGCGTATAAAACGTGATTGGTGGATGCAGGGAGTCTATTGTAGGTACGACTGAAAACCGTATTATACATAGCCAGTGTTGAAGCATCTTCAGCATTAATTGTAATGCTGGCATTCCTACGGGAAAATGAGAAGGATGTTCCAGCTTCATCGATGGTTATTGTATCGATTTGAAAGTCCTCGGGAAGGTTATCGGGTGAAAAGTACTGAATCATTTCAGCACTGTTAGAGTGAAGGGATTCAACTTCATCAGAATGAGTTGATTGAGACATTACATGCGTAATGTAGTCAGACAATTCCGTGAATGTCAAAACGCCTTCAGATGGAGCAGGCTCTCCTACGGATGGCTCGGGTGATACAGTATCTTTTGCCGATAGAACGGAAGAACTATCAGCAAACCCTTTCACAACGCTGAATGTGCAGAACAAGGCAGCACACAGCAGGGTTAATGCAAGCAGTGAAGTTAGTATTTTCTTTATCATTGTCTTTCTCCTTAACGTTTAGTTTCCTGCAATAAGATGATCAACGGTAAATCTGCTAAGGCAATAGTCACACCAAATATCATTTGCGCTTACAACAGAGTCAAAACCGCCGCTCATAATGCAAGGTTGATTTGGTGTACACATAGTATCGAACAAATCGGCTGAGTGCCCAAACTCATGCAAGAAGAGAGTTACATCACTAAGCAGGTTGGACGGATAATAGGGTCGCACACTTCCTGAACATGATGAGCCTATCGAGTAGGTTCCGTTTATTACAAAGCCAGTGCCTTTATAATAACTCATTCCTCCGCAGTATCTGTGATCGCCACACCAGCTGTAACAAAGACTTTGAGCTGAGATGACAGCACACAAATCAAAGTTATTGCTTTCCTGCAATGCAAATAGACGTGCGGGTTCTCGCAACGCAATAACGTTGTTGTGATGTCCGGGAGTGGCGTCCGGATAATTGCAATCATTACCGGTTTCGGTTATGGGTGTGCAGGTACATTGACCATTATATATCCAGCCCAATGTTCCGCTGTTACCGCCATTGGCTGTGGGCTGAATGAAATAGTCCTGATAATCCCTTAGACCGTTTCCTATGGGACATTGGAGCGCATATTCATCGCCGAGATATGAAGAGTAGTCTCCAATAGTAAAGTTCAAATGAATCCCAAACTTGTTGAGATAGGGTAACTCTGCGAGTTTACCTACCTCTTGCAGCCTTTTCTCTAAGAGTTCACGATTAACACTCAAATGAGAGAAGAAGAACTCGTAGCTGTCGTCGTACAGCAGGAGGATGTTGATGGTAGGTGGCAGGGTAACGGTTTCATCCGCTTTAGCAACGCTTGTCGGAGCGATGCAGAAACAGGTGATTATCATTGCAAGGGAGAGAGCAATGACAGAGGTTGTGAGCTTTTTCATAATAAACTCCTTTAGTATTTTCTGTCGAACACGAGTTGAATTGAGCCAATTAAACTCGTGCAGCCTTTCATCAAAAGGAAAGATTTTTCGATGAAAGGGCGAAATGAACCTGTCCGCACAAAACTGTCAGGTAATGTCGAAAGGCACTGCGAATGTTTTTAAATCACCTCCTCTACTTATATAACGATGAAACCTGTCGTTTGGTTGTTCAAATTTCATCGAATTTAACAATATATTGTCGTCCTGCTTCACTTGTCCTTTACCGGCAAATGAAACATTGCAGCAATCAGCTTGCCGAGGGTTTCAAAATTCAGCTTATTTTCCCCCTCATTAATATTAGGGCAAAAATCGCGGTTTTGTTCATCGGAAAAATAAATATATTTTTATCAGACGCTGAAACGAGTAAAAAAAACGCCGCAAACGGGCAGCGTTTGCGGCGGCTGAATTCAGTCTGTCAGGATTTGAGGCTCAAAATGATTCCGAGAGCGATGGAAAGCGTTGCGGCGGCAATGACCTGATACTCCGGAGGGAGCATGAAGGTCAGAGTGTGTGCGGGAATCCAAAACAGCGGAATCGTTTTGAACAGCGTGAAGGAAACGAATTTGTGCCAATCCACCGTTTCGATGACTCGGCGGAGTCCGGGCTTTTTTGTGCCTTCGGCACGCAGCTCAAGGTATCGGTCGGTGCATTTGTGAAACGCCATGAACGTTGGGCCGAATGTCAGGTTCATCACGACGGCGGTGTAGAATGCGCAGAGCAGTTTGTTCCAAAACTCCGCTTTTGCGCCGGGCAGATATCCGGATTCAACAAGGCCTGCAACGCCGAAAGAATATGTTTTCATCATGAACGTTATCGCAACACCGATAAGCCCCCAGATGATGACGCGCCAAACGGTATAAACGGGCAGAACCCATGCTTTTTTGCGCAGACGGAGTGCAAGCACTTCGCCGACTGTTGCAAGCAGACCGAATTTGATAAAGCCCATGATGTACGGGTGGGCGGAGGAGAGGGATTTGAAGACCTCGCGGCTCTGCGGAATGATAAGCACGGCGGCGAATGCGGCAAGCACCGCAAACGCGCACACGGCAGCGGCAGCATTGCCGCGCACGGGTTCGGTTGAAGGGGAATTCTTTTTGTTTTCGGGCATTTTAACCTCCGTTTATTGTGTGTTTGGCGTCAGTCAACATCCCGAACGACGGATTCGGGCTTTTCGTCCAACCGCTCGGGGTTGGCAAGGCAGCGTTTCATGAACTTTATGGATGAGGCGAAATAGAAGCCGTCGCAAATTCGCTCATCGGTCGTGACGGTGAAATCGATATATTTCTTTTGCTGAACAGTGCCGTCGGGAAGCATGAAATTTTCCCTTCGCTTTGCACCGAAAGCGAGAAAAATCGGTAAATTGCCGAAATCATACAAATGATGATAAATTGGCGGAATGCCGAGCGAACCCATGCTTGTTACAAACATTGAGCCGTGGAACGGGCTGAGTTTGAGCAATATGCGCGGGAGCTTTCCGAAATAGTCAAAAACGCGGATGAGCCAAAGGGTGAATTCCATAAGCAGCCCGGGGATAAAGTTCAGAAGACCCGCAAGCTTGTCGAAACTGCTGTTCAGCTCTTCGGAGGCTTTTGCTTCCTCAACGGCGGCGTTGAACTTTTCGTAAACATCGTAAACACTGTCTTCCGGGCGGAATTCAACTTTTATGATGGTTTCGGAGGCATTGGTTGTCATGTCCTTTTTTATTGCCATGCAGACGATGATCTTTCCGTCGCGTGTGTAGATCCTGTGCCCTGCGATGAAGCGGTTGATTGCGGGGCGTTGGGATACGGTGCGGACGTATGCGGCAAGCAGCAGGTGCGTATAGCCGAATTTGTCAAGCCCTTCTTCGCGTTTTTCGCGAATGTATTTTTCCGCTGCGGAGCATTCGAAACCGTCCCTGAAAAGATTGTTTGCGCCGTTGCGGCGGGACATGATGTAAACTCCGACGCCGCTGATGGGGTCAAGGCTGCGGAGCCTGCGTCCGTCAGAACGATCGCCGCAGGCAGGGAGGGGCATGTTGTCGGAGTTAAGCTTTGCACCGATAAAAACAAGGATAACAGCCAATGCGGCGCAAAACAGGGAGATACCGCCGAGGAAGGATGTTATTCCGCCTTCGGGCTGCCTGAAGATGTTCAAAAGCCCGCTTTGCCAAAAAACGATCGCAGCCGCTGCCGCAAAAGCAATGAGCGCAATGTATCGGCGTGCGGCAACTGATTTTGCGCGTTTTGCGCCCGTGTTGACCGCAAAGCGGTAAATGAAATAAAGCATACAGCAAAAAACGATGTTGGCCGCAAGCAGAATCCCGCTGTTGAAGCCGAAAGCACCAGATTTGAACAGGATGCAGGCGCGGTAAATCAAAAATGCCGTGCCGGAAAATACGGGAGTGCAGGTTGTGAAAAGCCGCTCCGAGCCTTTTGAAATGAGCGCAGCAGCATACCAAAGGCAGAACACGACCGGCAGAACGACAAAAAACAGCACGAAAGCGGTCGAACCGACGCCCTCCGCGTCCTCAACGGGGGAGCTGTAATAAACGATCCGCAATGCGCCGGAAAGCAGCATAAACAGCGCGGCAAGCCACATGAAAACATTGCGCCTGCCGAGGCCGAAGGAGGCATATTGCTCCGAAGGCTGTGAAACATTTGTTTTTTCCATGGCAATATTATAGCAATTTCGTGCCCGAAATGCAACAAAAAACGCTCCGCACCAAAGAATCATTGAAGCAGAGCGTTCGCCGAGCGGGTTGTTTGGCTTGGGGCGCAAAACCGGTCGCCGGCGGTCAAATGCCGAAAGTCAAATGCCGAAAGGATGATCAATCCGGATCGGGCGCGTAATTTGCATATTTTGTGAGCTCGGGAACCCACATGACTTTTATGGATGCCGTTGCGCCGTTTCTGTGTTTTGCAACGTTGATATAGGATGTGTTGTCCCCATCCATGGCTTCCTGCGTATCCGGATAGGCGGCGGGTCGATAAAGCATCATGATAACGTCCGCATCCTGTTCGATTGAACCGCTTTCGCGCAGGTCGCTCATGAGCGGAGTGTGATCTTTTCGCTTGTCGGGTTCGCGGGAAAGCTGGGAAAGCACAACAACGGCAACGTTAAGCTCCCTTGCAAGTATCTTGAGTGCACGCGTCATTGCCGAGATTTCAAGCACGCGCGAATCCTGGCTTTTTGCGGACTGCATAAGCTGAAGGTAGTCGATTATAACAACGTCAAGCCCGTGAATTGCCTGAATGCGGCGGCATTTTGAACGCACTTCCGCAACAGTCACGCCGGGGGTGTCGTCAATCAGAATCTTTGCCTCGCCGACGGTGTTGAATCTGTCTGCAATTTTGAGTATTTCGGTTGCGCCGAGTTCGCCCGTGCGGAGTTTTTGCATGTTGACGCCGGATTCGGAGGCCATGATACGCATGACAACCTGCTCCTTGCTCATTTCAAGGCTGAATACCGCAACGGTTGCGCCTTCGCGTATGGCTGCATGGGCGGCGATATTGAGAGCGAATGCGGATTTGCCCGTTGCGGGGCGGCCGGCAATAATAATAAGGTCGCTGCGCTGGAGTCCGCTTGTCAGTTCGTCAAGGTCAATAAGCCCCGTTGCAATGCCCGTGCGTCGGCCGCGGTTCTGCATGTATTCCCCGATTTGGGTGTATACGCGGGAATAGACGGAGCTTATCGGCTCCATCGTGTCCGCCGTTTTTCGCATTGCAATGTCGTAAATTCGGCGTTCGGCATCGTCCAGAATGGCAGCGGTTTCCTTCTCGCTGCCCGCTGCGTCCTGCGCAATGCCGGAACCGACGCTGATGAGGCGGCGGCGCATTGAATGCCCTTCAACAATGCTGATATAATGCTCAATGTTTGCGGCACTGGGCGTGTAAATCGCAAGCTCGGCAATATAGCCCATGCCGCCGGCGGAATCCAACTTGCCCTGCCGCTCAAGCATATCAACAAGGGTGACGTTGTCGATGAGCTTGCCGGAGTTGTAAAGGGCTTGCATGGCGGAAAAAATGTCCCTGTGGGCAACGGAAAAAAAGTCCTCCGCGTTGAGCACTTCAAGTGCTTTTTCAGCCGCAAGGGAGGACAAAAGAATGCTGCCCAGAACGGATTTTTCGGCATCCGTGCTGTGCGGCACGGTGCGGTTTGTTTCGTCCATAAAAGTTCCCTGTTGAATCAATGCATTAAAATATCGGCATTGACTTTGATTCGATTCATGCCGAACGGCGGAATATGAATTCCGCTTATACGAAGGTTATGACGTTTTATTCGGCAATGCCGAGAACCTCAACCTTGAAGTTTGCATCGGTCTGCTCGAACATGTGTGCACAAACGGTGTAAATGCCGACGGCCTTAATAGGCTCGTCAATGCGGATTTTTTTCTTGTCAACGGTGATATCAAACTGCTCTTTCAATGCAGCGGCAATTTCTTTGCCCGTGACCGCGCCGAAAAGCCTTCCGTTTTCGCCGGCTTTGCAGTAGACTTTTACAGAAAGCTTGCTCATGTTCGCTGCAAGAGCCTGTGCGTTTTTGCGCTGAACTTCAACGCGATGCTTGGCGGCCTGTTTGCGGATGTTTGCGGCGTTGATCGTGCCCGCATCGGCGGGAACGGCCAAACCTCGCGGAATCAGGAAATTGCTTGCGTAGCCATCGCTGACGGTAACAATGTCTCCGGCTTTGCCTGTGCCGTGAACATCCTGTTTGAGCATAATTTTCATAGTTTTTCTCCTAATAATATATTTATGTTGTTCTTTTAAAAACAACGACGGTTTACAACAATAAACTTATGTATGCAATAAAAGTCATGGGAATGCTTTATTGCTTTGTTTCGTTTGAATCCGAATCGCTCGAAGCATTCTTGTCGGAATCGGAATTGCCGTGTTTCGACATATCATCATTATCGGACTTATCGGAGCTTCCGGAATCTTTGGGCGGATTGGGCTCACCGAATGCAAAATCGTCATTTGCCGGGTCATCTTCACGTTTTTTTCGCACTGCAATGATTCGCGGCCCCTGGCCGTCGTCAAGATCAACGGAAACGACACTGCTGCCTTCCCGCTCCGCTTTTTCGAACGCGGCGCGAATTTTATCATCCACCCGCATCATCTTGAGCCTGAACCCGGTGTAAAGCTCAACAAGTCCGAAACCGGCAAGCAGAAACGGCGAAAAGCAGATGACAAAAGCCATCAGCACGACAGCAAACGGACTGACGGACTGATTTGGGCGGTTCCGCGAAAAGATATAGATGAAGGATGCAATGCCCGTTGCCGCAAAGAGCGGCATAAACAGGCCGAAAGCAGTGTTCATGACGGTTTCGGCACCGCCGTAATTCAGAATGAACATCAGAATAATCGCAGCAGCGATCATCGGCATTCCGATGCGAAGGCTTGAAGGCAGCTGCCAGCGGACGAAGGGAGCCATCGGGCGAACATCGGCTTTTGCTTTCGTGCTGAACCATTTTGCAAGAACAACGGTAAGGAATCCTACACCTTCGGCAAGAGCAATGAGGACACCGTAGAAAACTTCCGGCAGAACTTCTGTTGAAAGCTGAAGCGATGAAATATCGAGACCGGCTTGTTTGTATGCGTCTTCAAGCTGATAAAAAAGCTCGACCATGCCGGCAAAGGGTTCCTTGCCTGCAAGCAGTGAAGGCAGAGCGGTGTCGAGATAGAGCGCGGCAAGCGCAAAAAACGCGACAAGAACCGCAAGCAGGCGATAGGGGAGGCGTTTGCGCAGCCCGATGCCGAGAGTCGCGGAGCTCAGCAGCACAAAGCCTGCAATACAGAGCATTGTCAACACATTGGATGACAAAAGTGCCGCAATCCCGCCCAGGGATACAGCAAGGGCGATCCCGCAATACAGTGTGCCGTATGCATTGCCGATAAAGCCGATCGCGGCTGCGGCGGGTATCAGCAGAGGCGGCATGAATGCTCCGCCGAGAACCGAGAGTACGCCCGCTGCAAGCGCAAACAGCATCTTTTTGAAAATGTTTGAGTTTGATTTATCCAAAACAACTAATTCCTTCTTTGAAATTGAAGCAATGCACCGATGCCGGCGCAAAGAAAGGGCAGGTACATTGCCACAGCTATACTATAATGCATTTCGGCGCATTCGTCAAGCCGTCAAAATGATCCCATAGTGCAGGTTATGTTTCCGCCGAGGCATTGAAAAGCGGTGCGGCATGTGTTAAAATAATTGTTGAAAAAGATTGAAACGGCGAAAAGGAGGGAACGACGCGATGTATATTAAGCATGTTAAGCCGATGAAACGTGCGCATAACAAAAAGCGCAGCGTATACCGCGGGGAAAAGTTTGTCCGCAAAAAAAACATTGATATTGCCGCACTGCTGCTCGTTCTGCTCATTCTGCTGCTTGCAGGGAGCGCAGTTTTTTTGATTCTGTCCTATTTTAACGGTAAAATTGCGCTGTAGGGTTTTAAGCTGAAAAGATTTGAATTTATGAAAAAAAGAAACCAAACATGCGGGGATACCCGGTCTTCCGCAAATACACGCTCCGATGAACGGCGGAAAACGCTGAGCCTTGTTACGGCCGTGATTATGGCGGTGAGCTGCATCGCATGCGTCATTATCAAGGCTGTGGGAAAAGGCAATTTTTCGGTGCACGAGATACTGCTTTATGCCGCATGGGCTTTGCTTGCGGCGGAAAGCTTTCTTGCGGCATTTTCAAACGGGAGCCGCATTCAAAAAGTTTTGCGGATTTTGCTTGCGGCGGCGGCGATCGGCCTTGCTGCCGTGTCGTTTATAATTTTTAACAATATGTACTAAGAGGATAACCATGAGAAATAACGCAAATAAATCAAAACGAATGGTAAGGATAATATGCATAATTCTGGCGGCGCTTTTTTTGCTTTCGCTGATAATCGTTCCGCTGATGTATGTTTTCGGCTGAAAGGCAAATAAGAATGGGGAATGTGAATTCAAAGGAACAAGAAATCGGGTTTTCGACTGAATTTTTTCCGTCTGCAACGGGTGAATGCAATATTGCGGTTCACACCTGGCGGCCTGCTGCGGGGCAGAGTGTGCGCGGTGTGATTCAGCTTGTTCACGGAATGAGCGAGTATGTTCGCCGTTTTCAGCCGATTGCGGAGTATTTCGTTTCGCTCGGCTATGTTTTTTGCGGGAATGATCATGCAGGGCACGGCGATTCAATTCAACAGGAGGATAAAAAAGGTTTTTTTGCAGCCGAAAACGGATGGAATGCGCTTGTTGATGATGTTATGACGGTTCACAGACGCCTTAAGGCTGAATATCCGGAGGCAAAGCAGATACTGTACGGGCACTCCATGGGCAGTTTCATTGCGCGTGCCTGCGCGTCAAGGTACGGAACTGAGTTTGATGCCTTTATCTTTTCCGCAACAGCGGGGAAAAATCCGCTTTTGCCGTTTGCAAAACTTGCCGCACGGGCGGAGATTCGCCGACGGGGCGCGCAGCAGCTCAGCCCGCGCCTGAACAGGCTTGTTTTCGGTCCGTATGTCATGAGCGTGAAAAACAGGCGCACGGCTTTTGACTGGCTTTCAAAGGATGAAGCGGTTGTGGATGCTTATATTGCCGATCCGCTCTGCGGGTTCAGTTTCCGCTGCGCAGCATATCGCGATTTGTTTGAAGGTTTGGACGAGGTCAGTCGAAAAACATGGAGCGATGCCGTTCCGGATGTTCCGATTTACGTTCTTGCCGGTGACGCCGATCCTGTCGGGAATTTCGGCAGAGGGCCGCGCCGGGTATGCAATAACCTTATAAAAAGCGGAAAGACTAAAGTTTTCCTTCAGATTTACCACGGAGGCAGGCATGAAATGCATAACGAGACCGAACGTGATGAGGTTTTGCGCGGAATTGCTGCTTTCCTGCGCGGGAACCTGAATTGAATACGCACAGGACCGAGCACGGTTCGAATAAAAGTTTAAGTGAATGCAGTTAATTAAATGAATGCAGTTAACTAAATGAATGCAGTTAACTAAATGAATGCAGCTGATTAAATGAATGCAGTTAATTAAATGAATGCAGTTAATTAAATGAATGCAGTTAATTAAATGAATGCAGCTGATTTGATTAAAAAACACCGACTCGCAATTTTTTTGCAAGTCGGTGTTAAATTTCCATAACTACTAATTCTTAATTCCTAATTCCTAATTAATTAAGATCATTGCGAGCCGACCCTTTGCCGTTTCGTCTTGAATCAGCCCCTGCACTGAACCCGCCGTTCGCGGAGCTGTAGCAGGCAACATTGACACTGCCGAAATAGGCATTGAGATCCATTCGGGTGATGTAGTAACCCTGTCCTGTCGGATCGACCATGGGCGGAGCTTCGGCCTCACCGACTTCAACAAGCAGGGAGTTCGCGCTTTTAACAACAACACGGAGCTTATCTACAGCCGCCTGCATGGATTCGCCGAACATCGTCATATCAAAAAGCACAGGGACAAGAACGGCAGGAATCATGCTGCCGCCGGGACTGCCGATAGCAATGATTTCCTCATTATTCTCGGCAACACTTCCCTTGCGGAGAATGGTCGGAGACATGTATGTGCGCGTGCGCTTTCCGGGTGCGTATTTATTTACGCCGCCGCTGAAATTGCGGTTTGCATTGTTGAGGAAAAATCCGTTCACATAAAGCCTTGAGCCGAAAAACTGGGTCAGCGTGTTCGTGCAGGCAACGGTCATGCCGTTTTTGTCGATAACGGAGATATGCGTTGTGTCCTGCCCGTTCGTATCGCGTTCGTGATCGGTATAATCCATGTTAAGCATGTTATAGATGTATTCGTCCGAGATTGCCTTTTGGTAATCAAAAGTTTTGCGCTTGAAGCGCGTGTCGGTAACTTTTGAGATCCTTTCTTTGTCGCAGATGAGCGTAAGCTGGGTAAGCTTTTTGAGGTAGCCGGAAGGATCGGTGTCGGGGTCGGGAATTTCAAGAATCTCACCCATTTTAAGCATTTGAATCAGCGTCATGCCGCCGAAGGGAGCAGGAGCGGAGATGACGTCATATCCGTTGAATTCGCCGATGAGCGGATCGGTGAGCAGGGTTTCATATGCCGAAAGGTCCTCAAGCGTCATTCCGGCTGCATTCGCAATACTTTGGGCAACGCTGCCGGTGTAGAATGCGGAGCTGCCCTCGGTGGATATGCGGCGAAGAACCTGCGCAAGCTCGGGAAGGGCGACGGTGTCGCCTGCGTTTTGCACCGCCGCAAAAGGCGTGTTGGGATCGGAAAAAGTCGCCCTTGCGTTTTTAATTCGGAACATGAGCGCATCGTCAACGGTGAATCCGTTCTCCGCATAGTAAATTGCGTAGTTCATAAGCGACGCCATGCTGAACGAACCGTAAAGCTCGTTTGCCGTTTCCATGCCGGAAACAAAGCCCGGAACAGCAATATCAAGGTAATTTGCACCGGATTGGGCAGCTTCGGGAAGATAATTCAAAAACTGATATTTATCGGTTTTGGGGTCGTAAATGAGCATTCCGCCGCCTCCGCCGATGCCCGAGGCGTAGGACTCAACAACGGCGAGCGTGTATGCAGCCGCAACAGCAGCGTCAACAGCGTTTCCGCCCGCATCAAGCACCTGAGCCGCGACCATGGTTGCATAGATGTTTGAGGTGCTGACGGAATAACCGTTTCGGTTGACAACAGAGGGTGAAGAGGATGTGCCCGGCCCCTTCGTTGCAGGAACAGGTTCAAGGGAAACGTTGGGCAGGTCGATATCATCGCTGCCCGGTTTGCTGCAGGAATTGCAGCCGACGAACTGAACGATAAAGATTAATGCCAATGCGGCAGCAAGCATCCTTGCAGCAGGTCTGCTTCCGCGTGTTCTGTTACTTTTATAGCTTTTACCTTTCATAATTTCTCCTTAACAGTTTGTATCGGTGCCGGAAGTATCCGTTCAGAAGTTTACTTTCGGCGGAAGTTCAATAATAATATGCCCGTCAGCGGTTTCCGTAAAGCTTTCGGATTCGAGCAGCTTGGTAAGTATACGGTTGATGCGGCGCGTATAGAAGCCTTTTGTCGTTACACGCGGGCAGCCGTCATCGATGCGGATGGGTATGGTTTCAAAATACCTGCGCCCGTCTTCGGATTCGTTGTATTGAACAATGATGCCGTCGCGGGTGAATGTGTTGCCCTGATCCATGATAAAGTTGCCGAGGCTGTAAAAGATAATGCCGTTGCCGTACAGTTCGACAGGCTGAACATTATGCGGATGAGAGCCAATGACCATGTCGGCACCCGCGTCAATGATGCTGTGCGCAACATCCTGCTGCTTGTCATCCAGTATGGCGGTGTATTCATTGCCGCTGTGCAGATAAACAACCGTGAGGTCGTTTGCCTGTGCGGAAGCGGTGATATAGCGATAGAACATGAAATGGCTTGTTGTCAGCACTCCGCCGTGCGCGGTTTCGGGGCTGTAAACCGAGGTGATGGCGATGAAACCGATCTTTTTGCCGTTTCCGGCCGTTATGACTGTGTACGGAGGAACATCGGGCCGCGTGTCATCCGGAATTGCACCTGCATGGGTCAGACCGATGCTGTCGAAAAACGCACGGGAATTGTCGTACCCTGCCTTGCCGTAGTCGAAACAGTGGTTGTTTGAAAATCCGACAACATCGATGCCCGCCGCCTGCATACTGAGCACGGCGGTCTCGCTTGCGATAAGCGGAATACCGTCAAGCCGTTTTTGATAGCCGCTTGTGTCGCCCGTGCGGACAGGGCTTCCAAAGCTTGCAAAAACATGGTCGGAGTTGCTCCAAATGCCGGAAATGCCGCTGAAGAGCCTGTCGTAGCCCTTGTCATCGCACATTTGCCCGATGTACCTTCCCATCATGATATCTCCGAGGAAGGTGAGCTGAAGCCCGCTGTTCGGTGTGCCTTCGGGGGATTTTGCCGAAGCGGCGGAGTTTGATTCGATGCTGCCGATGCAGAACATCAGCGCGAAAAGCACCGCAAAACAGACCAGCGGCAGAACAAAGTTCCTGCGCCGTTTGACACTGCGTCGGTTGCCGATCTGCACCCGCTGTTTAACCGTAAGCCCCTGCAAGGAGGCTTCCGTAATGATTTCCTGAGTTTTGTTTTTTTCAGTCATTGCCGTTAAAACCTTGAAATATTTCTGCGATTTCAATGCCGTGCCGAAATCAGCCGGCAAGAACGGTGCTGAGCAGCGTCACAAGTCCGTAAGTTACGAGTGTTGCTGCAAGCGTTGCGGGGATCGTGTAAAGAATGCTCTGCCTTGAATATGTGTTTGCAAGCAAGCTTGGGGTGATTGCGCCGACGCCGCGGAATGCAACCGTTGCAAACGGGAAAACGGGGAAGAGCAGCTCAACAACAAGCTTCAGAAAAATTCCGAGCAGCAGCGTCACTGCAAATTTGCGCTTGCCGAACAGAATCATGAATTTCGGAAGAACATAGTTCACGATGACGTAAACTATGAAGCTGATTGCAAAAACGAGCAGGATGCAGGGAATATCGTCGATTACCATTGCAAGATAGCCGGGCACGATAAGTCCGCCGCACTGAATTCCGAACAGTTCGTCAACCAAAAGGCTGATAAGGGTTCCGATAATTATTGCCAGATAGAAATTTGTTACAGTCATTTTAACCTCTTAAGTTTTTTGCCGCATTCGGGCTATACTTTTTTTCTCTGCTTTTCGGGGGAATGCCCAAAAGCGGAATCAATGCCGGCTCTTTCTGCGATCGCGGAAAATCGGCTCGGGAAGCGGAAGTCTTCCGTATTCGAGCAGAGCATGCAGAATCGGTTCACCGGAGCCGTGGATATTTCCGACACACATCACGATTCTTCCCGGGAGCAGGGGCTTGAGCGTTTCAAGCACCTTTTCCGGGGATTGCTTTTCGAGATTGATGTACCTGTCGGCATTCGGAAAGCGTCCGTGAGCTTCGGCCTTTGTGATATTGCCCGTGCTTTCGCCGGCGGCAATGATGACAGCATTCGGAATCTTCGGGAAAAAATCGCGAACAAACTGCTTTGTTCTGTCAACTCTGTCCGGTCGGCAGTTCATAAGTATGATGGGATTTGCGGATTGTTCCGGACGTTCGCTGCAAATGATGTTCCAGATGTCCAGCGAGGAGGAAGGTTCGTTTGCCGCAAAAGCGTTCACAATGCAGCAATCACCTTCCGGCAGGCTGATATCGTAGAACCGCAGCGCACCGGGATCCGCATGGGCTTTCAGCATTGCGGAAAGAGCAGTTTCGCGATCAATGCCGAGAGCATCGGCGGCGGCAAGCGCAACCGAGCAGTTGTGCGGAAATAACCTGTAATCAAACTGTTTAAGATACTCTTCTGAAATAAGTGAATCGTCTGCAACAAAAACGCGTGTGCCGCGTTCTTCGGCAACGCTCTTGAAATATTCGGTATACTCGCAGTCGGGAATTACGACTGCGCCGTTGTAAGGAATAGTATCTGCAAACGCCCACGCGATCTGGTCGGTTGTGGGGCCCATTTCATCCAGGTGATCCTCAAGCACGTTCGTGATGACCGTCAGCCCGGCGTTGATTATCTGATGCTGATATACGCGCTGATAATCGGGGCGAACAGCCATGCACTCGCAAACAAGGGCATCGGCACCGCGTTTGACAGCACTGTTGATGACCTGTATTTGTTCTGAAATGGATATTCCGTGGGGACGACGAACAACCTCCTGCTCATCTTCCGCATCCCAGAATATCATTCTTGCGGCGGTGCCGGTGGTTTTGCCGACAACGCGATAACCCGCTTCGGCAAGGATCGCGGTGATAAGCCTTGTTGCTGTTGATTTGCCGCGAATGCCGTTAACGTTTACGGCAACACGGAGCTTCTTTCGGTTTGCTTCGTTTCTGCGCTTTTCGGCACAGCCCAAAACAGCGAGCAATGCGAGGCTCAGCGCACAAACACATAAAGGTAATAAATTTTCCATTTTAACTAAAACTTCCGCCGAATTATGCATCGGCGGACATTCCTGCACACGAACTGTTCGGAAAGCTTCCGTCGGAAAACAGAATTTCAAACGCAGCCCGTGCGCAAAACACCCTCCCGCGAAATCAAACGGCGGCCTGTTCCAAAGGCAGAAATATCGTTTTACAGCCCACAAACTGAGTGCAGCGATTTTCCCGCAGCGGGCAGACTACGTTGACACGTTCGCTTTTTTTGACAAACATGCCCGCATTTCGGACACATTTCCCGAATTATAGCGGAATTATAACATAAACCCCGCCGCTATGCAAGCATTCGGCACATCCGGCAGGGATTATACAAATTTTCGGCATGGATATACACAACCGCAGCACGGCGCTGTCAGCTGTAAATCTCCGTTTTAACAAAAAAACGGGATTTTTTTGTTTCGCGTTCAATGCCGCGGTAAACGAACCTTCCGCACCCTCTGACGGAAACAATGTCTCCGGATTTCAGCACATGGCCTGCATCGAAAACCGTTCTTCCGTTTATAAACACTTTTCCGCTTCGCAGCAGCTCCGGAAGCTCACCCCCGCGCGACAGGCGGAAAACCTGCGCTGCAACGGCATCAAGCCTTTCGCTTGCAACATTGCATTGCACGGTGCGAAGGGTGAAAAGCAATCCCGGCGGCAGCAGCGGCGCGGGCGAACCGTTCTCTTCCATAGTGTCCGGCAGGGGCAGAATATCGCAGCTGAGATCCGTTCGCCGTGCGGAAACGAAATTTTCGGCAATATAGGGCGCGATTTGCTCCGTGCAGAAAATATAAATCTCGTTTTCGCGAACGGCAATGTCGCCCGTTCGGTTCCTGTCGATTCCCAAAGCCATAAGCGAACCGAGAATATCGCGGTGCGTGAGCTGTTCGGCAAATTTTTTTGAACGAGGTATGGCGCGTATGCAGCGAATCGGAAACGGACACGCGCAGCCGCAGTCCTCCGGGTCGCCGAAACGAACCATTATGCGTTCGCAGCCGTCCGCGCCGCCGAATTCGGTACGAATAACGCCTGAAAGCTCTTTTTCGGCGCAACGCAGAATGTTCTGTTCCGCAAGCCTCAAAAAGGGCGTGAACGTACAGCGTCCGCTGCCGTTTGCGCGGGAAGCAAGTTCGAGCAGCTTTTTCTTAAAAACAGCTTCGTCCGTCTGCTTCATGCTTTTTAATCCTTGTCCGCAGGCAGCTCGAAGCGGATGAGTTCCTCACCCTCTGTGCCGTTATCAACGTGGAAAACAACGGCGTTGCCCTCATAATCGAGTTCATAGGAATCTCCGTAGCAAACGCCCGTGAAAAAAGCGGAGAAGGTAAGCGCGGAAACATCGAATTTATCCGCCGCAAGGTGATTTTCGCCCTCCATATAGTAAACCGCATTTTTCATATAACCGTTCAGTTCGCGTCTGTCGGCGGTAAAACCGTAATACAGCAGGGATGAGCCGCCTATGTCCCATGTCGGGTCGGCATAATACCATTCATCATTATATTTGAACAAAGTCCATTCGTGCAGCCCGAGATCCTTCGCAATGCCGTGCACCGTCAATGCCTCAAACCCAAGCTGACAAAGCAGGAAACAGTATGAGCGTCCGAAACACCAGCAAACGCCGAGGCCTTCCGTGACGGCATCGTAGCAATGCCGCATGACGGGCACCGATTCTCCGCCGACGGTTTCTTCGTTGAAATCATATTCCGTTTCGGTGGTCAGCTTTTGATACACCGCAACGGCCTGCATGATTCGGCTTTTTGCGCCTTCGGAAGGTTTCAGCAGTTCGGCAACCCTGGTTTCAAACCGATGAAACAGAGTGTTGTGTTCCTCGCGGGAGGAGGAAAAGTAACTCCATTCGAGCCTGCACCCGTTTGCATTTTCGGAAAATTTAACCGTTGTATCATAAATATCGGCAAAGAAAACAGGAAAATACATGTCGATAAGGCGGAGCAGATTGGGATAATCGTCTTTTGACCCGGGCAGATCGACGCCCGTTTCATAGTTCATGTATGCCGCAACGACCGCAGGATAACCCTGAAGTTCATTCTCCGTCAAAACCTCAAGCACAGCTTCGGGCGCGGCAAAATAATTCAGTGTCGGCTCAAACGGCAGATTGACTTCCGCAAAATGCGGACGCGGATCCGGGGTTGCCGTCGGCATTTCGGCAGGATTCGGCGTACCGGTCGGCGCAGCCGTCACCGTCCCGGGCTTGCCGCCCGTGCAGCCCGTGATTATGAAAAGCACCGCCAAAACAGCCGAAAGCAGCGCAGTGCCGCGAATACGGTAAATCTTCTTATTTTTGTGTTCCATTGCGGTTTTTTTCCCTCCAATGTCCGATGTCGGTTTGCCCGGTTCAACCGGATAACCGGGTAAGGGTATTATACCAGAGGTTTTTGTGTGCAGCAAGAGCGTTTAAACAATGAGCAATCAGCAATGAGCAATTAGCAATTAGCAATGAGGAGTGAGAAATGAGCAATGAGGAGTGAGAAATGAGAAATGAGAAATGAGAAATGAGAAATGAGAAACGAGAAATGAAAAATGAGCAATCAGCAATTATCTTTCTCGGCTGAACAGGGAAAGCGGGTGCACGTTTAATTACTCATTGCTAATTACTAATTGCTCATTGTTAATTGCTCATTTCACATTGCGCATTTCCGATTGACAGCACTCTCTTCCGGTGATAGAATCGTTTCGGCGAAATCGGGCGGCCGAAGAACAGCCGAAAGGGGAAGTAAAAAATGAAAAAAAGGTATTTGAAACAATTGCTTGCATTCGTGCTTTGCGCATTTGCGGTGCTGAATTCTGCGGCGGCATTTGCGGCGGGCTCGAACGAAACCGCTGCATCGGGCATTACGGTTGAATCTGCGAACGGAGCGGAGCGGGTGATTCCGTCGATTGTTTCGGCGGACGAGTGGGAAGTTTTGCGCCTTGTGAACAGCGAACGTTCTGCAAGGGGACTGTCGCCGCTGACGACTTTTTCAACGCTTCAGAGTGGTGCGGAGATTCGTGCGCGGGAGATCGTGACGCTTTTTTCGCACACAAGGCCGAACGGCGAAAGCTGCTTCACCGTGCTTGACGAAGTCGGCATAGGCAATTATCAGTCGGCGGGAGAAAACATTGCAGCGGGGCAGAATTCACCGGCTGCCGTTATGAACTCGTGGATGAACAGTGAAGGTCACCGCAATAACATCCTTTCCGCAAGCTATAAGCATATCGGTGTCGGCATGAAGCATGAGCCGAACAGCATATACGGAAAGCATTGGGTTCAGCTCTTTTGTGCGGGCTTCAGCGAAAGATATACGGAATGCAGCCTGATGCTTCCGAGTTCGATGCAGTTCCCGCTCGGAACATCGATAAGCTCCATGGGCATAGCCGTGCGGCTGCGGTCGAATGTTTGGGGCGATTGCTATATGCCGCTTTCCGATGAATTCTGCACCGGGTTCAACAGCGGCAGTGCGGGCGAACAGACGGTAACGGTGAACATTGAAGGCTGCACGGCAGTTTTTTCCGTTGTTCTCGCAGCGCAGTCGGGCATTCCGGGGGATGTTGACGGCGACGGCAGGGTCACTTCAAGCGATGCACTCATGATCATGCGTCACGCGCTCGGCGTTGTTCACCTCAGCGGCGCGGCACTCGCGGCGGCGGATGCTGACGGCGACGGAAACGTTACTGCGGCGGATTCGTTGCTTGCAATGCGAACGGCAATGGGTTTTTGAACCGACGGCAAACGAAACGGCGGCACTGCCGACGGACGGAGGCCGCAGAAAACAAATTTGAATATGCAACCGGCGCAAACCGCGGAAGCATCGGCAGATTCGGTTTGCGGTTTTCATTTTTCACATTGATTTTGCATTTCAATTCAATCTGCATTGCAATGTGTGCTTATTAATGGTATAATGAACCAACCGATATATCGAAAAAGCAAATATCGGAAATAACCTATACGGAAGGATACACATGATGAAAAGAAAGACATGGCTCACAATTGGCATTGCGGCATTGCTTTTATTCTGCACTGCCGTGCTTGCGGAGGGTGCGAACAGGAATGTTCCGCTTGACAGCGCGCTTGATGCTGCGCTGAATGCACCGGGCAGCGGCATTGCGTTTGCAAACGGCTCGGCGTATCCGTGGCAGGTTGTTGAAATTGACGGGCGGACGGCGGCAAAGAGCGGCAACGCGGGCGCAGCCAATTCAAGCAGCGCGGTTTCGGCACAGGTCACGATTGCGGAAGGGCAGAGCCTTTCCTTTGACTGGAATGTTGACGGTGAACCTACGACCGGTGCGCTTGCAATGTGGGATTATCTTGTATTCATCGTTGACGGCGAATATATCGATTATATTCACAGCGTTGAGGAAAACACTCCGCTCGGCTGGGAAACCTTCACATGGACTCCGGAAGAGGCGGGAACTTATACCGTGGAGTGGGCATATAACAAGGATGCATCGAACAATTCCGGTGCGGACTGCGGTTATCTTGACAACGTTGCTGTAATCGGCGAACCCGCGCAGACGGCGGCACCGACGGCCGAACCGCAGCCGGGAGAGGAATTCACGATTTTTGAAGAGGATTTTTCACAGCTTCCGAGTGACGAATGGTGGAACGACGACATGGACGGTGACGGCAACTATTGGCATTGGGACACGTCCTGCGGCCACAATGCGCCCGGCGCACTTTATTCGCTTTCATACAGCTCTTCCGGTCCGCTCACGCCCGATAACTGGGTCTGCATACCGTATTTCGATATTCCCGCCGATGCGGAAAACGTTCAGCTCAGCTTCTGGCTCAGCGCATTCGATGAGGATTTTTATGCGGAACATATCGACGTCTGCGTGATTTCGATTTACGAAAACTATTATGGGTACTACGATTATGAAATTCTCGGCACGCTCGATTCAATCACTCTCGACAGCTGCAATTGGCGCAAATACACCTGCGACCTGAGCGACTACGCCGGTGAAGAGGAACTGAGCATTGCGTTCATGCATTGCAATTGCACCGATCAGAGCGGTGTTATTCTTGATGATATTGCCATCACGGCAACCGTGGGCGGTGAACTGCCCTGCACTCCCGGCGATGTTGATTTTGACGGAAGGGTTACTGTCGGCGATGCATTGACGGTCATGCGCCATGCGCTGAATGTTTATATGCTGCCCGAAGCTGCGCTGCCCGCTGCGGATGTTGATGCGGACGGCAATATTACCGTTGCGGACGCATTGCAGATAATGCGCATTGCCCTTTTTAATCAATAATTTCGTGATGCGGGCGGCACCCGAAAACCGTCTGATTAAATGATAGACTGAAAGTTCGATAAGGCTGCTGCGGGATGCATGATGTTCCGCGGCGGCTTTTGCTTTTTTTGAGGCGCGGAAGAAAGAATGCAATAAAATTAATCGGTGAAATATTAAAAACAATAAGCCGCAATGTGTTGAAAAATGGGCGAAATTGTGATAAAATAGATAATATTTATAAGACTTTGAAAACACTCGGTTCAAAAAGTCGAAGGGGGTACAGCGGATTGACAGAACAAAGCGGCGCGGGACTGCCTGCGGAGAAAAAAATGCACGCTGAAGGAACAAATGCTTGCGAATATGCCGTTGAAATGATCGGCATCACAAAGCGGTTTCCGGGAATCGTTGCAAACGACAATATCACATTGCAGCTCAAAAAGGGCGAGATTCATGCTCTTTTGGGTGAAAACGGTGCGGGCAAAAGCACTCTTATGAGTGTGCTTTTCGGACTGTATCATCCGGAAGAGGGCGAAATTCGCAAGGACGGAAAAACTGTTGAAATCAACGATCCGAATGATGCAAACGCACTCGGAATCGGCATGGTGCACCAGCATTTTAAGCTTGTTGAAATTTTCAGCGTGCTGGATAACATCATCCTCGGCGTTGAGCCCACGAACTCTGCCGGTTTCCTTAAAAAAACGGAGGCGCGCAGGCGCGTTGTTGAGCTGAGCGAAAAATACGGGCTGCGAATCGAACCGGATGCACTCATTTCGGATATCACTGTCGGAATGCAGCAGCGCACGGAAATACTCAAGATGCTGTATCGGAACAACGAAATACTTATTTTTGATGAACCGACAGCGGTTTTGACTCCGCAGGAGATCGATGAGCTGATGGAAATCATGCGAAGCCTTGCGGCGGAAGGCAAGAGCATTCTGTTTATTTCACACAAGCTGAACGAAATCATGGCGGTTGCGGACAGGTGTACAGTGCTGCGAAAGGGCAGATGCATCGGCACCGTCGATGTTAAGAATACAACAAAAGAGGAACTCTCCCGCATGATGGTCGGGCGCGATGTGGATTTTGTGGTTCACAAAGATGAGGCAAAACCGAAAGAAATTGTCCTTTCCGCCGAAGGCGTCTGCGTTGAATCCAAGCTGCATAAACATCTTGCGGTCAAAAACGTCAGCTTCAATGTTCGTGCCGGCGAGATCGTCTGCATTGCGGGCATCGACGGCAACGGTCAGACGGAGCTTGTTTACGGGATTACGGGTCTTGAACCGCTGAGCGCAGGCAAGGTGCAGATGTGCGGAAAAGATATAACCGCCGCACCGATCCGCAAGCGTTCCCGATTGGGCATGAGCCATATTCCGGAGGATCGGCATAAACACGGGCTTGTGTTGGATTATTCGCTTGAATACAATATGATTTTGCAGAGGTATTTTGAGCCGCAGTTTGTTTCACCCGCAGGTTTTTTAAAGCGCGGCGCGATTCGCGAATACTCCGATGAGCTGATTCGGCAATATGACGTCCGCTCGGGTCAGGGGTCGGTGACTGTTGTGCGCAGCATGTCCGGCGGCAACCAGCAGAAGGCTATCGTTGCCCGTGAGCTTGACAAAAAACCAAAACTGCTTGTTGCGGTTCAGCCGACGCGCGGGCTTGACGTCGGCGCAATTGAATTCATTCACAAACGCCTTGTTGAACAGCGGGACAACGGCGCGGCGGTGCTGCTGATTTCGCTTGAACTTGACGAGGTTATGAACCTTTCCGACAGGATACTTGTTATGTACGAGGGCGAAATTGTCGGTGAACTCGATCCGAAAAAAACCACCGTGGAAGAACTCGGACTTTATATGGCAGGCGCAAAGAGGGGGGCAGAGTATGGAACAAAACACGAATAAAGTCGGAAAGCATTCCGCACCGCAGCAGGTGCAGGGCGAAAGCTTTTTTCGCCGGCTGCTTAAAAAGCCGGGGGTTCAATCCTTCCTTGCCGCATTGCTGTGCATCGTTATCGGTCTTGTTGTGGGCTATATCGTTCTGCTTGCAATTGAGCCTTCAGGTGCGTCAAAGGCGATCGGCGCGGTGCTGAAAAACTTCCTTGCAAGGCGAAGCAGTGCATTGCGGATGAAGCAGTTTGCAAACACGCTCGTTAAAACGGCACCGCTGATTATGTGCAGTCTCTCCATTCTTTTTGCATACAAAACGGGGCTTTTCAACATCGGCGCGGCGGGACAGTATGTTCTCGGCGCGGGTGCCGCACTGTATTGCGCGCTCGGGCTTGAATTGCCGTGGTATGTATGCCTGCTTGCGGCGGCTGCCGCAGGTGCGCTGCTTGGCTGCATTTCGGGTGCGCTTAAGGCGTATTGCAACGTTAACGAGGTCATTTCCTGCATAATGCTGAATTGGATAAGCCTTTATGCGGTGAATTCGGTGCTTAAGGATTTTTGCCCTGTCGGATACAAGGACACCTTCACGCTTGTGAGCCGCAACAGTTCCGCTCTGCTTCCGAGTCTCGGACTGAACAAGGTCTTCGGCAGCGAAAGTGCGACGATCGCGATACCGATGGCGGTAATAATTGCAATCATTATTTGGGTCGTTCTTGAAAAAACAAAATTCGGTTATGAGATAAAGGCAACGGGACTGAACCGCAATGCGGCAAAGTACTGCGGAATGCGTGAAAAACGCAATATCATCCTGACGATGCTGATTGCGGGTGCGCTTGCGGGCATTGCGGCGGCAATGATGTTTCTTTCGGGTTTCATGGAGTGGGACATCAATCAAAGCTCCGTTCCCGCAATGGGATTCAACGGCATTGCGGCGGCGTTTCTCGGCGGACTGAATCCGATAGGTGCGATTTTTTCTTCCTATTTTATTCAGCATGTCACGGACGGAGGCAGTTCTCTCGATACGCGTCTCTATCCGACACAGATTTCCGATCTGATTTCATCGCTGATAATCTATCTCTGCGGCTTTGTGCTGTTCTTTAAGCTTCGCATGAATGCGCGCATTGACGGAAAAAACAAAAAACAAACGGCCAAGGCCGAACCGGCAGCGTTGGGAACAGAAACAAAGGAGGAACAAAACTGATGATGCTTTTGATTCAATACACACTTGTTTTTTCGTCCGTTTTGCTGCTTGTCGCACTCGGCGGCTGCTTTTCGGAACGCTCGGGCATTATCAACATCGGGCTTGAGGGCATAATGGTGATCGGCGCGTTGGGCGGCGTGATGGTGCTTCACAACCTTTCACCGCAATTGCCCGGGATTGTGATACTGCTGCTGACGGTTGCGGCTTCAATTGCGGCGGGCATGATATACTCGCTGCTTCTTGCCGTGGCAAGCATCAATTTCAAGGCGGATCAGACTCTTGTCGGCACTGCAATGAACATGCTCGGTCTTGCGCTTGCAACCGTTATTGCAAAGGCATACAACATTGCGACAACATCCGGTGCGGACAACTCGGCGCGAATCGCTTTTGTTGAAAACAAAAAAGCTCTTGCACTTGTTGAAGGAACGGAATTCAACTGGTTTATGGTGCTTGCATTTGCTGCGCTTGCCGTCGGCTGGGTCGTGCTTTACAAAACACGCTTCGGACTCAGATTGATGGCATGCGGCGAACATCCGCAGGCGGCAGATTCCGTCGGCATAAACGTTAAAAAAATGCGTTACAGCGGCGTTCTGATTTCCGGAGCCGTGGGAGGATTGGGCGGCATTGCCTATGTTACGGCGGGCGTCAGCATGTGCAATTTTGAAGTCGGCGTTGCAGGTTTCGGCTTCCTCGCGCTTGCGGTCATGATTTTCGGTCAGTGGAAACCTTTGCGCATTGGAATTGCGGCACTGCTGTTCGGGTTCTTCCGCGCACTTGCAAACGTATACAGCGGGTTCGACTTCCTGACTGCGCTCAATATTCCGAAGCCTGTTTACAACATGCTTCCGTACATAATTTCCCTCATCGTGCTTGCGTTCACTTCTAAAAAGTCGCTTGCACCGAAAGCGGAAGGCATTCCGTACGACAAAGGCTCAAGGTAAATATTGCGGCGGAATCTGTTCGTGCATTCCGCCGAAAGCTTAAACTCTTAAACTGAAAAAAACCGCTCGCAATGAGCGGTTTTTTTATTGGAAGCATTGATTGAATTTTTATTTTTCGGGATACATATCGATCGTGCGGAAGGTGTATCCGCGGGCGATGAGATCCTCAATCATTTCCGGAAGAACATCCACGGTGTCGCCGCAGGTGTCATGGCAAAGGAACACAACATGCGGGCTGTTTTCCTTTTCGTGCCAATCCATGCTCTTGCGGTAGGATTCAAGAAGGTACTGCTTTGTGGGCAGGTGATTGACATTGCCCTGCGGCCAACGGTCGTTGTTGCCGGCATTCCAATCGAACCATGCGTAACCTTTTTCTGCAAGACGGGCTTTGATTTCCGCCTTAACGTCCTTGGGACAGAGCCCCGTTGTGCTTCCGCCCGGGAAGCGAACGCGGATGTTCGTTTGCGGTGAACCGACTGCTTTTTCATATGCCGCTGCCCATTTGTCGATTTCCTTCATGAACGCATCGGCAGAGGCGTAACAGGTCGGAAAATCATGCGTATAGGAATGGCATGCAACAAAATGCCCGCGGCTGACGGTTTCGCGCACGATTTCGGGACGACGGTCAACAAAATATCCGACGGTGAAGAATGTTGCCTTGACGTTGTATCTGTCCAAAATATCCAGAACACGGTAGGTGTTCTCGCATGGACCGTCGTCGAAGGTCAAATAAATATATTTTGCGCCGCCGGTGTTGGGCTGCGAAGAAGGCTGCGCCGTTACAGCATCTGTGGGAGAAGGTGCTGCCGTTGAACTCGGTTCCGAAGTTAAGGCCGGGGTTGCGGTCGGAGCCTGCGAGGCTGCATCCGTTGCAGGAACGTCTGTTGCGGGCATACTCGGAGCGGGCGTCTCCGCCGAACCGGGTGTGCCTGAAACATTCGGCCTCGGAGCGGAAGAGCCGCCGATGTCGACGATGCTCCCGCTGCCGCTTCCGGACGGGCCGCACGCAGTGAGGAAAACTGTTGCCGCAAACAGCAGAGTGCCGATAATTTTCTTTAAATATTTCATAATCATAAATGCCGAAGCAAAAATTCCTTTATCATTATTAGCAGAGAACGGGCGGCATGATTCAGGCAATAAAAGGCCGGACAAAATGCTGCACGATTTCCGTTATCGGCATAATATCATGCTTCTAAGACGGATTCAATATCTATTTGTTAACATTTTGTGACAAATTTCACCGAATTTGAACAGTACGGATTGGTGTACATGCAGAATTGCTGAAAAGTTGAATTCACTGCGGAAAAAAAACGTGCGCCGATTTCGGCCGCGCAATGCATGTTGTGGCCGAAAGACCAATGTGCTTGTAGCCGGAATCCACACCAAGCGCTACAGGCTGCTTTGCTTCGCCCGTTGCGATCGTGAGTTGAATCGTAAAAGGCGTGCGCCTTTTGACGATTGCTTTTTTCTCTTTGAGAAGCAGCCTTGCTTTTGCCGGTGAGCACGGCATCAGGGGCTGTCCTCGTTTGTTTAAAACAAATACTCTCAAGATTTGGTTCCTCGGTCTTTCGACCGGTTGAAATCCTTCGCCAATGTTGGAAGAGGTTTACCTGTTCGCGGCACCGCTCCTACCTCTCAGAGCTTTTAACCGCGAACCGCAGAGCGCGGGACTAGGATTGACATCCCGCGGTGCCTATGCATTCCCAACCAACGTAGTTCACCTTACGGCAAACTAAGGCTAGTCAACCAAGGCTCTTTCAAGCCTCTGCCTATAGGCAGGGGTTGTTGACCCGCTTGCGTCGCCTTTCGAGGCACAGACTGCCCATCGGCGAAATCCGCGTCAAAAAATTCGCTGATTTCGGCAATGATGTCGGCTTTTCTGGCCGAACGTTTTGCAGTCTTTTTCGGCTCTTGGACAGCCAAAAGCGCTCCCTCGGTTGTTGCACCGGACAACGCCTTGCGGCTTTGCACCAGCAGCTCGTCGCAATTGATGCGGCCCTCGATGATGCCGGCAAGCTGCGATTCGCTTGCAAGCGTCTGCGCAACGCTTCGCAGAATCCAGAAATTTGCCCCCTCAATCAAGCCCTGCTTGGGACAGACACTGATGACTGTCGCAATGGTCTTGGACAAAGGTGCAATATTGCCCGACAAGAATTCCAGACTCACGAGCCTGGAGTGGATTTTTCGCATCGTCGAAAGAATGCGCTGCGTCGCTTCCGAGCGCCCGTCAAAGCTGTCGCGCAAATACTTTTTTGCGGCAACGTTAATCGAGCGAATCAGTTCGGCTGTCAGCCCGCTTTCGACCTTCTTATCGAACTCTTCGGCTCTCGGCCCGTCCACTGCCGGAGCAATGGCTATGACCTCGTAGTCCGCAGAAAGTTTGCGGCTCAAGGTTGCGGGATCGAGCTTTGCCGAGAGGATCTGAGAAGCAAACGAAGGATTCCTTCGTGCCCAGTCTTCGACGTAGTTGTCGTAATTGGCTAAAAACTCCGTCTTCAGCGTCTCGTATTCCTGTTTGATGGAGTCGAGTTCGCGGCAGACGTTTTCTGCGATTTGCCCTTTGCGAAGTGCCCAGCCGCCCAAAAAGCGTACCGAGTGCCCTTCAAGAAGCGTGTCGGCCCGGTTTTTCAAAGCCGAGAAAGGCTTGAGAACGACCGGATCGATAATGCTTTTCAGACCGTAAGAAGCAACGGCCTGCTTGGGCGGAAGTTCGCCGTCGGCTCCGATGTTGTAGTCGGACTCGTGCATAGCGCGAGTTCCCGTCCAGACGCGGATTTCGGGAATCACGACAACGATCTTTTCACGCAGAGTAGTTGTGGTTTCAGACATGGTATGTCTCCTAAAAAATTAAGGGGACACGCCGCCCCGACGGGGAAAACGTATCCCCGCAAGGGTTGGAAATGGATTAAAAATCAAGCAACAAGGCGAAGACGCTGCGAACAGGATTAACTGAACGGCTTATGCCCTTCGTCCCTCAAAATTAAAAGAACACCTTCAGATTATTTGTTGCGCTTACCTTGATCCTGTTTTTTCAACCACAGCGCGACTGCGATCAAAATCGAAACCAGAATGAGGGTCAAACCCAGCATCTGAAGCATGCCCCAGGGATTAAATGTCATTCATACCTCCCTGAAAATAAATGCGTTGATCTAATCCAAATTTAGCATTCTTCGACTATGGTCCGGCTACCAGCTTCTTTTTCTGCGCCCAGTCGGGGCGCTTTGGCTGATACCACGTTTCCTTCGCGCGAAGTTCGCGATCGAGCTCGATTTTCAGCGTCTTGCGGACACGGAAAAATGAGTCGTAGTCGCCGAACGTATCGGCCTCTTCCACATCTGACTCACCGAAGTAGCCGATGCGAAGAAATTTGTAAGCGCGGGCGTATTGCGCCACCCACTGCGTGATGAACTTCACTTCGGGCCGAAAGCTGTACCAGTTGACTTCATGCCAGTGCATGACAACAACAGGTACGCCTTTTTTGTCAACGCCTTCGCTTACACGAGGCGTGCGAGACAAAAATTCCCGGCTAAAGCCTCTGTCCTGAATCGACGCAAGGGCTGCGGCTGCGAGCATTTGCTCGTAGTCAGCCTTATAAAGCGCAAATGCCACCTCGCTCAGATAGCCGCTTTTTTTGTTTTGCATGTGTGTGTCTCCAACAGTTTGAAGGAGAGACACCACCGCCCTTTCGGGGATAGCGTCTCCCCGAAAGGAAAAAATTTAAAGGTTAGAGTGTCACGAAGTTACCTTGTTTATCCCGAATGGGAAGGTACAAGATGTTTTCATCTTGGTTGAATTTAAAGCCCAACCTTTTATAAAAATCGATAACACTCTCATTCAAAGGCTGCACTACCAACGCATAAACGCCAGTAAAGCGGCTCATTTGAATTGTGGTTTCGACAGCAAACTTGACTAAAGCACTACCTAGACCTTGATGTTGATGTCGAACATCCACCGCAAGTCGTCCCAATAAATTGATTGGGATCGCCTGAGGCGTCTGATAGCGATCTCTGCCAAGCAAACAGTTACGTCGAATTGCCCCTGCACTCAAGGATGCAAAAGCTGCAACTTGTCCCTGCTCGTCGCAAACCACATAAGTACGACTGCCTCCTTTAGATTCATTTAAAAGAGACTTTTGAGTAAGCCAGTCATTCATTTCCTGATTGCCGCAATCGAAACATTGCAAAGCTGCAACGTCGATGCTTTCAACAGAGACTGGCGCACGATACGCGATCACTGTTGAGGACTCCAGGGATAACGAATATTCTTCAGACGTTGACGGCCTTCGAGTTCTTGCTGAGTCGGCTCGGCATCCAATGAATCCATAAACTCATCAAATGCTTTTGCGTTCATTTCAATAACCCGATTGTCGAGAAGATGTCTCCCGACATACTCTCGAACAGCCTGACAAATCAATGCAGATCTTGTCTGACCGCCCTTTGCAAGAAAATCCAATCCTTGGAGACTGGCCTCATCGATGCGGAACGATACCAACTGCATGATAAATCTCCTTGTATTACGATTGACATACACGCATTATACGTTACCTCACCACCAAAGCGTCGGAGCCGGCTCAATCGAATCGATCATTTGATCGAACGATTCGTCGGGCGCCCAAGCTTTGTCGTGATTGCCTTCAACGCTGCGCACGAGCCAGGACTCGGATCCTTTTTCGCGGCAGGCATAGATGTCGGCAAGCGTCAGCCCATGCGCCTGCATGAGCCTTTCGGTGTTGATGGAACCGGCGCTTGTGCGACGGGTCAGAGCAATGCCGGCGAAATTGGCCGAACAGGCTTGTCCCATCATTTGCGTGAGTTCCTTCGTCAGTCGTGACTTTTGTTCTTTGAGCGGCACGCAAGCTTTTTCAAGTTCGCTGATTCGCTCGAGAACGCTTTTGAGTTCTTTGGCCGTTTGAACCCAGCGCTCGATGTTTTCTTCGCCCTGCGGCTCGAAAACGTCGCGCATGGGGTCTTTCGCGGGAGCTTTGCCGGCAAGCAGTGATTCCCAGAACTGCCTTCCGGCAGAACGGATGCTTGCAATGGCGGCTTCGTCGCGAGCGACCTCAAACTCGATGAGATGATCATTGTCCAGAAAAACGAGCCAGCCTCTGGCCGCACCGCTCACAAGCAGCTGATGCTGTACCTGCGTGTAGTAAAGCCGGAAGGCTTCGCTTTGGCGTCCGTTGGCACGAACGTCTGCAAGCGTCGTTTCCTGGGGGCACTTGATTTCGACGGGTTCGCCGTCAAGCGTCAGTCCGTCGAAAGAAGCCCGAAAAACGGGATCTTCGTCGAACTCGCCGCACGTCGGCACCACGAGGGTGTCGTGCGTGCTTTCAAACATGCGCCTTGCAATCGGCTCGTGTTCGACGCCGAATCGGATTGCCGGCACAGCTGACAAATCCGGTTCGAGCATCTTTCCCGCCTTGATCATCCACAAACGCCACGGCGTCATAAACGGACTCTTGCCCGCAATGACGGCGCTTTCAGTGGCCGTGACGCCGTTTCGACGCCAGCTTTTCCACTGATCTGATTTTTGTTCAAGACGAACTTCCTTCACGGTTAGGCTCCTTGTGTTTCGTCCCAATCGTCAAACACGTCGGGGTTGGCTTGAACTGCGACAGCAGTTGTCGCCGCAGCAGGTGCGCTCTGGGCCTGTTTAGCCGATTCCACTTCTTTGCAGCTCTTTTCGAGAGCAGCAAACACGTATTGGCGATCGGCCTCATCGGCCAAGTTCGCGTCAGCCCATTGATAAGCGCGTGACCAGCCTCCCGGATGGGCTGCTGCGTGACGCGTCAATTGAGTGACGATTTTCTGAAGCTCTTCCTGCGTCTGACTGGGCAAAAGCGCCGGCTTGGGGGCCTCGGCAATGGAGGCAGACGCCTGCGGCACTTCGATGGCATCCGCGTTGATGATATTTTTGGCCTCATCCTCGTCGTAGATGCCGCAGATGCCAAAGGCAACGCGCACGGCTTGGATGATGGCCTTGTGTCGCAGCATGCGACGCGGAAACTTGCGCCAGACTTCGCTTTTTTCCACAAAGCACTCCTGAGCGAACTCAGAAACGCTGACGGGCTTACTGAGTCCCTTGCGGTAAATCTTCACTCGGCAGAACTCGGGCAGCTCCAGACCGCCGGCCATGACGGTTTTGTCGCTAAATTCAATCTCCATGCCGTCGTAATCGGGCTGTCGATTGAGAATGGCGATCCAACCGTCAACGCTCACGACGGGAACCACTTTTCCGCCTTTCGCAAGAAAAGCGAAAATCTGTCGCGTGAAGGGATTGAGTTGGTATTGCTCGCAAATGACAAGCAGCGCGAGCAATTCTTCAGGTTCCGGCGCACGCGCAGGGCGATCCTTTTCCTTGACGGAAAAGCACACTTTCGTGAGGCTTTCGTAAAGTTTTTGAGAATCGACACCCAGGCGCTGGGCCATACGAACCACAAGAGAGGTTGCCTTATCGGACATGGTAAATCTCCTAAAAAAAGAGGACGCACCATGCCCGCACCAGCGGGGATGGATAGCGTCCCCGCTCATTGCGAAGGTGAAAAAAGAATTAAGCCCAGGACTTGCGTTCAATGCACGAACCGATCCAGCCGACGGTCAGACCGCTGGCAATCAGACCGCCAAGAAGCAGCCAGAAGAGATCCGAGTGAAAGAGCGTCCAGTTCCAGGGCATGGAATAAAAAACAAAACCCGGTGCAAGGCACCCTAAGATCGTCGCAGAGACGAACAGGGCACCGTTGAGCCAGCCAAGCGATCGACAGTAGCTTGAGACATAGCAGACGGCCAAGCCGGCGACAATGCCCACGCCGATGCTCAGGACGACAAGCGCCAGGGAGCGAACGGCCACGTAGCTGTCGGGCACACTGAGATTGACGAAAATAGCCGCCACAATACCGGCGGCTCCGATCAACCAATTGATGCCGGCAATCACAATCAAGGCACCGAGAAGATAACGGGTTTTCATAATGCATCTCCAGAAAAAAAGATGGGGATGCATCACGCCCTTGGCCGGGGATGAGGCATCCCCGGCAACGAGGGTTAAACGAAGTCAGGCTGGCTGTCAGCCGTGCTCTGCGTTTGAGCTTGAGCGGGAGCCGAAGCCGGCGCACGCCGTGCTCTGGCATAGGTTTGTCTGGCGGCAGGCTGCGCGTGAGCTACGGCAGGAGCCGTGGCTTGAGCGCGAGGCGTAGCATCACCTGCTGCAACCGTCTCCGATGTCGGAGCGGCGGGGCCGGCAAGAAGCTGCAAGTCATCAACGATGATCGTTGCAACCTGATGCTGCTTGTCGCCGACGGTGAGCGTGCGGTACGACAGATGCGCCTGCACGCAGACAAGCGTTCCTTTGATCATCATGGAAGCGAGTTTGGGACTGCGCGTGCCAAAAAGCAGACAGTCGTGCCAACTTGTTCGTTGTTCGAACGAACCGTCGCTGTTTTTGAGGCTTTCAGTGGTAGCCACCGAAAAACTCAACATCTCGACGCCGCTCTTTGTTTGAGAAACACGAGCGTCGCGACCAAGACGACCAACGAGTACCAGATGCTGATAGCTGCGGAAATTCATAATGGAATGCTCCTAAAAGGAAAAAAGGGCACTCCAAGTGCCCGCAAAGGACAAATGAAAGTGCCCTTTACGGGTTAAAAAAATGAAAAGAAGTCAATGAGTGAGCGCTTGACAGTATCGAGCCGAGAAAGCCCCAGATTTCAATCCGGGGATGAGAGGCGCGTCCTTGTATGATTGAGGTTATGAAAACCTACAAGTTCAAGCTCTACAGTGCGAAACGCAATAAGAAGCTGCATCGACAGATCAATGCGGCGGCTTTGGCGTGGAATCACTGTGTGGCACTGACTCGCAGGTACTACAAAAGTTTTGGAAAGTCGCTTCCAAAGTTCAAGCTTCAGAAGCATCTGACCAAACTGAAGACTCGCACGCCATATGCGTACCTAACTGAAATAGGCTCACAGGCGTTGCAGGAAGTCACCGACCGGCTCTATAAGAGCTACGAGCGTTTTTTTAATGCCAGGAAGAACGGCGAAAAATACGGTCTTCCGGGATTTAGAAAAGTTCGCAAGTACAAATCCTTCACCCTCAAGCAAGCAGGCTACAAATTGCTGTCGGGCAATGAGGTGATGATTTGCGGTCAGAAGTACAAGTATTTCAAGTCCAGAGAGATTGAAGGCAAGATAAAGACTCTCACGGTCAAGCGCGACTCGGTAAACGATCTATGGCTCTGTTTTTCGGTTGAGGCGGAGGTACCAAATGTTGTCAATTCACGACCGGGTCATCCGGTTGGCTTTGACTTCGGTTTGGAAACATACCTCACCGGCTCCGACGGACAGAGCATTGAAAGTCCCGAGTTTTTCAAGCAAAACCTCAAGGAGGTCAAACGCCTCAGTCGCATACTCTCGCGCAAGCAACAGGGATCGAATAACCGCAACCGTGCAAAGCGTGATTTGGCGCGTCTGTACAGACGCATCGCCAATCAGCGCAGTGCCTGGCAATGGAAAATCGCCCTGGAGCTTGTTGAGCTTCATGCATTCATCGGACTTGAAACACTCAACATCAAGGCAATGCAGCGACTGTGGGGACGAAAGATCGGAGACTACGGTTTTTCCGATTTTGTATCCATCTTGCAGTACGCCGCTTCTAAGGTAGGCACACAGATTGTTCATGTCGATAAATGGTATCCGTCAAGTCAGATTTGCTCGGCTTGCGGGTATCGATTTAATGGCACGAAAGATCTGAGTGTGCGTCGTTGGATATGTCCGCACTGCGGTGCGGAACATAACCGCGATGTCAATGCTGCGTGCAACATCCTGACGGAAGCGCTGTGCATTGCCGAAAAACAACAACGGGCGGGACGATCGTCCGTCAAGGTGAGTCAGTGTTAGACCGGCAACTGCCGGCATCTGGCGTTTGAACCAAGAATCCTTTGTCTTCAGACAAGGGAGCACGTCAATTACGCTTTTTCGGGGCGGCTTTGGCGCTTTGCCAGGCCGGGCCGAAAATGATCGAAGCTTGCTCTTCGATTGCCGCCGCTTCGTGCGGCTCGAGTCGAAACAGAAGCGCACGCTCCAGTCCGTAGCGCAAAGCGCACGGGCAGTTGCGGAAATCTTCGGCAATGTGCGCCCACCGCACCAAGGTACGGGTGGACATCGTGACCGACAATTTGCCGGCCTCAAACATCTTGCGAAGTGCGCCGGCAAGCACCACCATGCCGGAAACGATGTCGTTCATTTCGGCTCTGGCAAACTGCTTGACGGCAAGTTTGACGACCTCGCATTCGACTTTAACGGGCATATAACTTGCCCGAATCCAGCGATAGCGATCCAATGCGGCAATGTTCTGGGGCTGCACGCCGGCATAAAAACCGGTGGCGTCTCCGGAACCTGCGGAATTGGCTGTGGCAATCACGCGGAAATTGGGGTGAGGTTCAATCACCTCGCCTCCGTTTTCGGCAATCACCAACGGGCGTCCTTCGAGAATGTCGTTGAGTCCGGCGAGTTCACCGGGATCGCACAAGTCGATCTCGTTTAGGATCAGCACGTGCCCCTCCTTCATGGCTGTCGCCAGAGGGCCGTATGCAAAGTGCATCGTCGGAGCTTGACCCGGCGCGGCACTCGAGAGCATGAACTGCCCCTTCAAGGTCTGGAATTCCATCCCTGCGTTGCAGGTGATCTCTTGTACGGGCCACTTGAGCCGTGCGCAGACTTCATTGACGATCGACGTTTTGCCGCATCCGGTCGGACCGGTGATGAACAAAGCGTCGTTGTTGGGTTTGTAAAGGAAAGCCAGAAGATCTCTGAGCTGATCCTTTTGAAAGACGTACTCCGGATGTTCTTTGGGAACGTTCGGGTGCGGCTGCTGCATTACAACCTTCAGGTTCGGAATCGAACCGGCGGGACAACGCGTGTCGCCGTCGAACACATTGTCGAAACAGGCCGTTGCGACAGGTGCGGAAGTTTGCGTGCTTTGGGTGGGTGTCATCATAAGTGTCTCCGAAAGAGAAAAAAATCGGAGACACCGCGCCCCTTACGGGGAAGTGTCCCCGTAAGGGTTGATAGAAAATCGGCGCGGAAACCCCTGCATTTATGCCGGGGTGGAAGCGCCGCCTCCAGTTATCGAATTTGGTTAGCGGATACTCGCAAGTTCCGCCCTCGGTCTTTCAACCGGTAGTAATCCTTCGCCAATGTTGGAAGGGGTTTACGTGTTCGAGGCACCGCTCCTACCTCTCAGAGCTTTTAACCGCGAACCGCAGAGCGCGGGACTAGGATTGACATCCCGCGGTGCCTATGCATTCCCAACCAACGTAGCCCGCCTTTGGGGCGGCCTGAGGCTAGTCAACCAAGGCTTTTATCAAGCCTCGCTCTTTAGAGCGGGGTAGTTGACGAATAAACAAATAGCCGACTATCTGCTAATTATCGCAGGCTGCCGACAAAGAGACGAAAAGCAGCAAATGCACAACGAGCCGCCGCCTCAATCAAACGCTACGACAGCCGCCTTTTCAAGCGAGGACAGAGCGCAGTAAAATAACACGCTTCATTTTGACACGAGACGAACTTTCCGAAGTCTCATTTTGCAATTCGACATTCATGCGCGCCAGTCAATTTTTCATCAAGACGCTCAAGGAAGCTCCGGCCGACGCCGAAATTCCCAGCCAGATCTACTCGGCCCGTGCCGGCCTCATCAAAAAGCTTGCAGCAGGTGTGTTCACGTTCATGCCGATGGGCATGCGCGTCATGCGCAAGATTTCCGCCATCATCCGCGAGGAAATGGACCGCGCGGGCGCCATCGAACTTTCCATGCCGATCGTTCAGCCCGCCGAACTCTGGCAGGAATCCGGCCGCTGGGCCAAGTACGGCCCCGAACTTCTGCGCTTCAAGGACCGTCATCAGCGCGACTTCGTGATTCAGCCCACGAGCGAAGAAGTCATCACCGATCTGGCACGTCAGGAAATCACGAGCTGGCGTCAGCTTCCCGTCAACTTTTATCAGATTCGCACGAAGTTCCGCGACGAACGCCGTCCGCGCTTCGGCGTGATGCGCGCCCGCGAATTCATGATGAAGGACGCCTACAGCTTCGATCGCAACGCCGAAGAAGCCGGCAAGTCCTATGAAGTGATGTTCGACGCCTACATGCGCATCTTCACGCGTCTGGGCCTCGTGTTCCGCGCCGTTCGTGCCGACAGCGGCGCCATCGGCGGCTCGCGTTCTCAGGAATTCCAGGTGATCGCCGACGTGGGCGAAGACGTGATCGCTTACTGCCCCGATTCAGACTACGCGGCCAACATTGAACTGGCCGAAGCCTTCTCGCTCATTGACGAACGCAAGGCTCCCGCTCAGGAACTCGTCAAGCACGCCACCCCGGGCAAGGAAAAGTGCGAAGACGTCGCGCCTTTCCTCGGCATTGCACTCACCGACTGCGTCAAGAGCATCGTTCTTGCGCACGACGAAGAAGATGAAAACGGCAATCCGTTGCCCGCCAAGATTGTGCTCGTGCTGCTGCGAGCCGATCACGAGCTCAACGAAGTCAAGGCCGGCAAACTGCCCGAAATGAAGGGCGCTCTGCGCTTTGCCACCGAAGAAGAAATCCGCACCCACTTTAACGGCGCCGATCCGGGTTCTCTGGGCCCCATCGGCATTTCCGAAGACGTCGTGGTGTACGCCGATCGCACAGTCGCCAACATGAGCGACTTCTGCTGCGGCGCCAACGAAACGGGCTTTCACTACACGGGCGCCAACTTCGGGCGCGACCTTCCCGAACCCAAGGTTGCCGACCTGCGCAACGTCGTCGAAGGCGACAAGAGCCCGGACGGCAAGGGGCAGATCCGTCTTCAGCGCGGCATCGAAGTCGGTCACGTGTTCTATCTCGGCACGAAGTACTCCGAAGCCATGAAGGCAACCTATCTTGATGAAAACGGCAAGCCTCAGGTTCTCGAAATGGGCTGCTACGGCATCGGCGTGTCCCGTGTTGCGGGCGCTGCCATCGAACAGTGCCACGACGACAAGGGCATCATCTGGCCGGATCAGATCGCTCCGTTTGAAGTCGTCATCTGCCCGATGAACTACGCCAAGAGCGAAGCCGTGCGCGAAGCCGCCGACAAGCTCTACGCCGAATTGAAGGACCTGGGTGCCGACGTCATACTCGACGACCGCGACATGCGCGCTGGCCCCATGTTTGCCGACTGGGAACTCATTGGCGTGCCGCACCGCATCGTGATCGGCGACCGCGGTCTGAAAACCGGTGAAGTCGAATACGTCTGCCGCCGCAGCCTCGACAAGAAGGAAATGCTGCCGGTGGGCGAAGCCGCAGCGATCGTCAATTCCCGTATCGTGCGGGCGTAAACGCTTCAAGTCTTTTCGACCCTGGCCGACATCAACGCCGTTTTGCTTTTCTCTGCAAAGCGGCGTTTTTGTGTACGGCCGCGGGAATGGATTTGATATATATCAAATTAACGGTTTTATCCTTACATTCTCAGTCAGATCAAACCCGGGGCCATGGGAAGCCCCTTTCCGATCCTGTCAATAAACCCTTCATTTTTAACGATTTTTTCGCCTTTCCGGAATCTTGATCCGTAAGATTCTTCCTGTCGGCGGCACTCTTTCTTCCGGCGCATCTACGTCTTTCTGTTTCTCTCTCCTTCGGTCCGACAAGGATCCCGGTTCCTATGAAATCTTGGATTGAGTGCCGCTGGCGCGGCGTACTATCTTCCGTCGTGATCGGCGCCGCCGCACTGTTTGTCTCCAACACGTACGGCGGCCCGACCGTTCTCTACGCCCTGCTTCTCGGCATGGCGTTTCATTTCATCTCCGAGGACGATCGCGCAGTGGCGGGCATTGAACTGTGCGCCAAGAATTTCCTGCGCATCGGCGTGGGACTTCTCGGCGCGCGCATCACCGCCGAAGAACTCGCGCAGCTCTCTCTGGGCTCCATCACCGTCCTCATCACGGGTGTCTTTGCAACCGTGGCCTTTTCCATGCTTTTGAACCGCTGGATCAAATGGCCGCGTGCGGAAGGTGCTCTGGCCGGCGCCTCGGTTGCCATTTGCGGCGCCAGTGCCGCAGCCGCCTTAGCGCTCGTGATCGACAAAAAGGCATTAAGAGAGCAGGCTCTTTTGGCCATCATCGTGACCGTGACGGCCTTGTCCACGATTTCGATGATCCTCTACCCGATCCTCTGCGAACTTCTCGGGTTTGAATCGTCTCGCGCCGGATTGCTTCTGGGCGGCACCATCCACGACGTAGCCCAGGTGGTGGGCGCGGGCGCAATGCTCGGCAACGACGCGCTTCAGACCGCAACCATGACCAAGATGCTGCGCGTGGCAATGCTCATTCCGATGATGTTCGTCTTTACTGCGTTGTTTGCCGCCAAGGGCGAACACGGAGAACCCAACGGCCCCAAGACCGTCAATCCCTTTGCGCAAATTCCCCTCTTTCTGATCGGCTTCGTGGTGCTCGCCGCACTCAATGTTGCCGGAGTCATCCCGACGTCGGTAAGCGACACGCTTGCTCAGGCCTCGCAGCTTCTCATTCTCGTAGCAATGGGCGCGCTCGGCATCAAGACGAGCCTCGGCAAGCTCAAGGCCGTAGGCTGGGCGCCGATCATTCTGATGACCGCAAACACCGTCTTTCTCTTCGTCTGGGTTCTCGCAGGCATCCTGCTTTTGGCCTGACCATCCTGAAGGCGCCCATTGAGGCGCCTTTTTGTTGTTTCCATGAGCTTATGAGTCTAAACAACTCCCCTCTGAAGAGGCGTTGTTTAGATCCCATGCACCGAGGACCGATTTTCCAGGTGAAGTTTTCCTGAACGATTGGGCCGAGGCAGGCCTACCGGAACCGTCGGTAGCGCGTTGCTCAAAATTGGCACAAATATCTTTGACAACACTGAAGGAAAGCTTGTTATACCGGCGATTGAGTAATCCGGATGCAATTAAGGCATGTCAAGCACTTCAGAAACTCGGCGTTCTCTCCAGTTTCTGAATTTTTATAACGGAAGCTTTGCCTGTTGCTAAAATGCGCGGCAGAGTGGGTAGGTGTCTGAACCAATGTTTCGACACTGCGTGTAATATTGTCAACCCTGCTGACAGACAGGGTTATATGACCGGAGAAATCAAAGTGGAGTCGCTGAAGCCGCTGGTGCGCGTGATTGACGACGATGACGCAATGCGTCGTTCATGGGCCTTTCTGATCGAGGGTGAAGGCTGGGATGTGGCAGTCTATTCCGATGCTCTGGACTTCATCAGCTCCGGCGACTTCCAGCGTCCCGGCTGCCTCGTTCTCGACGTTCGCATGCCCCGCATGAGCGGCCTGGAACTCCAGGACAAGATGCGTGAACTCGGCATTGATCTGCCGATCATCTTCATTTCCGGCCACGGTGACATTGATATGGCCGTGCGCACGTTAAAGCTCGGCGCCGTTGACTTCCTGCAAAAGCCCGTCGACGATCAGCGTCTTCTGACCGCCATCGGCAGCGCCGTGATGAACAACCTCAACCACCGCCGCACGGAAATGGAACTCTCCTCCTTCCGCAGCCGCCTGATGCAGCTCACGCAGCGCGAACGCGAAGTGATCCGCATGGTCGCCCACGGCATGAGCAACAAGCAGGTTGCCGAAAATCTCGGCATCAGCGAAAAGACGGTTCAGGTGCATCGCGGTTCGGCCTATCGCAAGCTCGATCTGCACAACGCCGCTGAAATTGCACGCCTGCTGCTGCGTTCGGGCGACCCGCTCTGATCAAGATTTAGTGCGCATTCGAAAAACCTCTGGATCGGTTTCGGTTCGGAGGTTTTGTTTCGTCGTCGGGTTATTCAGGCGCTCGTCCGATCGGGCAACAGCGCGCACAACAGACGCTGAGGCAGGAGAACCGCATCCGAAAGCGATTCTCCGAGCCTCATTTCTGTTGTTCCCATGGATATTCTCGAGCCATGGTTTTGGCAAGCTTTTCCTGCACGTTCGGAGAGACGGGGCGATCCAGAAAATCCTGCACCGCGTCAAACTCTTCGTCTTCCAGGTGAACACCTTTCCGATCAAGTTGTTGATCAAAAAGTGCTTCGAGTCCCATCACGATCAGCTCCGACCTTGAGCGGTGACTTTCTTTTGCCATCGTATCCAGAACTCGAACCGTGGCTTGCGGAAGCTCGACCGTTATAACCTCACTCACTGCTTCCTTTCCTCGAGTCCTACCTACGGCAACGACTCACCTCTTGCCACCAACACGCGCTTGGCCTTGCCGGGCAACCCGCTCATCCACGGAAACTCCCGTTCGTGCTGTTCGCGAAAACGCTTGACCTCATCGATTTCGGAGAGCGTCGTATCGACCATGTCAAGGCCCAGCTCGAGCATGCGGCTGTGACGCGGTGCAATCGCAAAGCTGACAACAATTTCGCCGGTACAAACCGTCCGTGCGGCGAGATCAACAGTAAAAACAGCTTGAGGATCCTTGCGCAGGACATCAAAAAGCTTTTCCAAATCGTCGACCGAAACTTTGCACGCCAAAAGGCCGTTGTTGAAACAATTGCTGTAGAAGATCTCTCCGAAGCTCGGCGCCACAACCACTCGGAAACCACCTTGCAAAAGTCCCCAGACGGCGTGTTCGCGGCTTGAACCGCATCCGAAGTTAGGGCCGGCCAGGAGTACGGCGGCCTTAGCCGCAGCAGGGGAATTGAGCACGCACTTCGGATCCAGCGAGCCGTCCGCCTTGTGCTTAAGGTTGTAGAAGAGCCCCTTGTCGAGTCCCGACTTGTCGATTCCGCGCAGGAACTGCTTGGGCATGATCTGATCGGTATCGATATTGTCGGCTTCCAGGGCAACGGCACCGGTCGTGAGCGACGTAAATTTGTCCATTTCTGAGCTCCTTTCGTATTACAGCATTGCGGGATCGGTCAGTTTGCCCGTAATCGCAGCTGCGGCAGCAGCGGCCGGACTCACCAGATGCGTGCGCGCACCTCTTCCCTGGCGCCCCTCGAAATTTCGGTTCGTGGTCGATGCACAGCGCACGCCCGACTGCAAAATGTCATCGTTCATGGCCAAACACAGCGAGCAGCCGCTCTTGCGCCATTCAAATCCTGCTTCCTTGAAGATCTCGGCCAAGCCTTCGTCCTCGGCCTGCTTTCTCACGCGCATGCTGCCCGGCACCACCTGAGCGCGAACCCCCGGCGCCACCTTGTGTCCCTTTACCACAGCAGCGGCAGCTCTCAGGTCTGAAATCCGGGCGTTGGTGCACGACCCGATGAAGACGTGCTGCACGGCAAGTTGTGTCATGAGCGTTCCCGCTTCAATGCCCTGATACTCCAGGGCGCGGACGGCCGCCGCACGCTGTACGGGATCCTCGAAAGAGTCCGCTGCCGGAACAGGCTCATCGAACGCGACACACTGATCGGGGCTCGTACCCCAGGTCACCATGGGCTTGACGTCTCCCGCATTGATCACAACGGTCTTGGAAAAGACCGCCTCGAGGTCGGAAGCAAGCGTCTTCCAGTAGCGCGAAGCCGCTTCAAACTCATTCTGATCAAAGTCGAGCCAGTGCGTACGCACCCACTCGCGCGTCTTTTCGTCCGGGGCGATAATCGCCCCACGCGCTCCGGCTTCCACCGTGAGATTGCAAAGCGTCATGCGCTCTTCAACGCTCAATGCCTCGACGCCCGAGCCTTGGTACTCGACGACGCAACCGAGCGCTCCGCGGGCGGTGATTGTTCTCAGGACATAAAGGGCCAGATCCTTGGCCGTTGATTCCGGCTTTAATTTTCCGTCGATACGGATCAGCATGGGCTTGGCCAAACGATAGACAAGCGTCTGAGTGGCAAGAATGTGTTCGATTTCAGAAGTGCCGATGCCAAAGGCCAGAGCTCCCAGCGCACCGTGCGTCGTCGTGTGACTGTCGCCGCAGATCACGACCATGCCAGGTCGTACGAGCCCCTGCTCGTCCATCAAGACATGTTCGATGCCTTGAGCTGCATCGTTGGGACCATAAAACGCATCAATGCCGAAATCGCGGCAGTTTTTGGCGAGATTGGAGGCCTGAAGCGCGCTCGCCTCATCATGAATCACACGCGGATTGGTATCGGCCGACGGAATGATGTGGTCGACCACGCACAGGTGCGAGTCGGGAGCAAAAACGCCGCAGCCGCGCTCGCGCACACCGCTGAAGGCCTGCGGACTCGTGTATTCGTTGGCAAAGTGAGCGTCCACGTAAAGAAGCACCGTTTCCCCGTCAATACGCTTGACCGTGTGGCTCTCCACAATCTTCTCGTATAGCGTTCTTGCTATCGCCATATTCGCCTCCTTGTTATAAATTGTTTTCTCAACAATAGGAATTCAGCAATGCCTTGATTCTACGCCTCAAAACGGCATTCTTCGGCTTTTCGGACGGTTCTGAAAACAAGGTGCGCTCGTTTAGAATGCCAACGTTTCTTGTCTGCAGTTTTGTCTTTCATCGTCATGCCGCTTCAAGTCCGCAACAGTTTCATTCTTTTCTTGTGCGCCGTCATCTGGGGCTCCGCCTTCGTCGCGCAAGCCCTCGGCATGAATCACATCGGACCGTTTGCCTTTACGTTTGCGCGCTCCATCATCGGCGGACTTTTTCTGCTGGCGGTGCTGCCGATTTTGGATCGGATCACGCGCAAGAAGATCGATGAAGCAACAGGCGAAAAATCCAACCCTTGGAGAAATCCCAAGGTCTGGACGGGCGGCATTCTCTGCGGCATCGTGCTTTTTGTTTCCGAATCGCTGCAGCAGTTCGGACTTCTCTACACCACGGTGGGCAAAGCGGGATTTTTGACGTGCCTGTACATCGTCATCGTTCCGGTCGTCGGCATGTTCATCGGTCGCAAGACGGGGTTTCTGGTGTGGATTGCGGTCGTGCTTTCGTGCCTTGGGCTCTACTACCTGTGCATGCCTCCCGGAGAATTCTCCCTGAGCCTCGGCGACGGCTTGGTGCTGGCTTGTGCGTTTAGTTACACCGCACACATCCTCGTAATCGACCACTACACAGACCACGTCGACGGCGTGCGCATGAGCTGCATTCAGTTCTTTGTGGGAAGCATCTTGGGCTTCATCCTGATGATGATCTTCGAACCGCCCACGCTCGAAGCCATGAAGGCAGCCGCTCCCGCCTTCCTCTACGCAGGCATCTGCAGCAACGGCATCGCCTACACGCTTCAGATCATCGGCCAGCGCGGCGTCAATCCGACCGTGGCTTCTCTGATCCTGAGTCTTGAAAGCGTTGTGAGCGTCATCGCCGGCTGGCTGATTCTGTCGCAATCCATGAATTCCCGCGAACTTCTAGGCTGCAGCCTGATGCTGAGCGCCGTCATTCTGGCTCAGCTTCCGAGATCGTTTTTCAAACGACTGTTTGAAGGACGCATGAGCCACTGACAGAAAACCGTATCCTCCGATTGACATTCTGAATTTGGCCCGAACCACCGACGTTTCGTCGCCATTCGCCTTTATTCGTTTCTGTGGCTAGGAACCGACTCTCGAATAATTTTCCTCAGGCTTACGGACACAAAAAACCGGAAGGTCAGCTATCGATCTTCCGGTTCCTCGTTTCGATGCCGCCGTGAAAGCGGCACCTTGAGAGCTAAAGCTTATTCGGCCTTCTTTTCCTCAGCACCCGGCAGGTAGTCCTTGCTCAGGACCACAGCGTTGTGCTTGGCACGCAGGCTGTCGAGATAGGCGTTTTCTTCGGCCTGACCAAACATGCCGGCCAGCTCGTTGCGCGTGCCTTCCAGAGCGGAGGCGTCGGGCTCAACCGTTTCGGACTTGGTGATATGCACCAGCGTGTAGCCCGTGGGAGTGCGCACGCCGATATAGGCGGGCAGTTCCTTGGCGGGAACTCGCATGAGCGAATTGATCAGGTTGAAGTCCCAACCCAGAGGCTGAGAACGGGACACGGTCACGGCTTTGTCGAACTTCACTTCCTTAGCTTCACCAGACTTGATCTTGGCAAGCAGAGCCTGACCGTCCTTTTCGGCGGCGTCAAGAGCGCGTTCGGTTGTCAGAAGCGAAAGAATGTCGGCGCGAACGTCTTCAAACTTGGCGATGTGAGCCGGCTGATAAGCCGTCACGCGGGCGGCAACGAGCGTGTTGGAAGCAACTTCGATGGCCTGCGTGTTGCGCTTTTCAACCAGACATTCTTCACCGAAGAGGTTTTCCATGACGTGCTGGTTGAGGAACTTCTTCTGAGCCGCATCGCTCGGGCCTTCAGCCGTCACGTTGTTGAGCGTCACGGGCTTGAGGTTGTACTTTTCGATCACGCTCTTGAGCGAATCGCTCTGTTCGTAAACCATGTTGGTGAAGTTGTCGGCTTCTTCGGCAAAGCGCTTCTGGCTTTCCTGATCCTGATAGAGCTTCACGATTTCGGCACGAACGTCGGCCAGGGGCTTGGCGGCCGTCGCCTTGACGCCGGTGACCGAAATGATGTGGAAACCGAATTCGGATTCCACCGGACCGACAATGTCGCCTTCCTTGGCGTTAAAGACCGCGTCTTCAAACGCCGGCACCATCATGCCCTTCGTGAACCAGCCCAGATCACCGCCTTCCTTGGCGCTGCCCGGATCGGCCGATTCCTTCTTGGCCACTTCGGCAAATGCCTTGGGATCGGCCTTGACCTGCTTGAAGATTTCTTCGGCCTTGGCCTTAGCCTTGTCCTTGCCCTGACCGAAGTCAATCAGGATGTGGGAGGCTCGCCGTTCTTCCGGAGCCTGGAAGCGGCCCTTGTTCTGTTCGTAGAAGGTCTTGATGTCTTCTTCGCTGGGCTCAACGTTCTTAAAGAGATCCGGAGAGAACACAACGTATTCGACATTGACGGCATCGGGACGTTCAAACTGCTTCTGGTTGTCCGTCCAGTACTTCTTGGCGTCTTCGTCGGAGACCTTCACCTTGACCATGTATTCGCCGACGCTCAGGTTGTGCACGGCGGCTTCACGCTTTTCCGTGAGAAGGTTGAAGATGCTGCGCGAGGCGGTATCGGGCACCAACGTCGTGCGGGTGATGCCTTCGGTGAGCAGATTGCGGCTGATTTCACCGCGGATCATGTGCACGAAATATTCATCACTCATGCCGGAAGCGGCCAGATAGTTGGTGTATTTCTCGGCGTCGAATTTACCGTCGGTGAGAAAGCGCGGGAAGGTCTTGATCATTTCGATGGCGACCTGTTCGCTCACATGAATGTCTTCAAGAGACGTCTCACCGATGAGACTGCGTTCGTTCATGATCGCTTCGAGCAGCGCGACCTTGGCCTCCTGGCTGTCGAGCATATTGGAGCGGAATTCTTCACCGAGACGCACGCGCAGGTTTTCCAGACGTTGGCGCTTGGCTTCGTCAAACTGCTGCGGAAGGATCGAAACGTCGTCAACCTTGGCGATGGCGCCGTCGTCGCTGATCATTCGGTTGTAGGAATAGATACCTGTGACCACAAAGCTGGGAATCACGAGCACCATGGCGATGAACATCAGCCAGCGCTTGTGATTGCGGAACAACTCAAGAAGCATGAAATTAGCCTTTGGATTAAACAAAAATGCGGACTGCCGCATCAAGCCGCAGGGCCGCTGTGCGCCCACGAAAAACACTGAGCGCACTTTTCTACTCAATAGCCGTGCATTCTAACAAAAGCAAGCTGTCGGCTCGCTTAATTTCGCGCATCAGCCGCGTTGCAAAACGTTTTTTTCGTAACTCTGAAATCAGCCGATCTCGTCGGGTGCAAAGACCGGGCACTCCAACCACAGCGCCTGCGGGAATCGACTGAAACAATACCGCTTCATATATTCCCGCGTATCCTCTTCAATCGTTGCGTCGGGCATCGGGTTGCATTGATTGAAGATCACGGCCGAAAGTTCGGCCCCGCGTCGCTGCAGCGCCTCAAGAGACAACACGGCGTGATTGATGGAGCCTAACCTCCCCGAAGTCACGAAAACAAAAGGCCAGTTCTGCGCGCACACAAAATCAACCGTCAGTAAATTTTCCGTCAGGGGCACGGCCAAACCTCCGGCGCCTTCGACAAGCACCACATCGTAGCCTTCGGCCAGTATGTTCGCGCAGTCAATCAGATGCGCGAAATCGATCGGTCGGCCATCGATTTTGGCCGCCAGATGAGGTGACGCCGGGTAGGTGAAAAGTTCGGGCGCGGTGATCCCTTCCTCGTCTTCGGGCAGCGTCACCCCCATCAGACGCCGGTGCAGGCGAATGTCCGAACTGTAGTCTCCGCAACCGGTCTGCACCAATTTCATGGTGGCCACACGACGTCCGCAGCGCAGAAGTTCGCGAGCAAGCCACCCCGTGCAGACGGTCTTTCCCGCATCCGTATCGATGCCGCTCACGAAATGAATTCCTGAAGATAGCTTCACTACATTGTCCTGCATCAGTGCCATCGTTGATTACTCATAAACGGTTGCATTTAATCTGTTATTGGTGTTGTCACAACAAGGATTCTTCTTCTGTAAACAACCCGCGACTAAAGTCGCAGGCTTTGCAACTATCACATTCGTAATGTCGCATTAGGCCTGTTTACGTCCGGCCCCTGGGTCATCAGCAGATAGCCCAGACCGTGCAGATTTCGACCTGCATTCAGGTCGCTGTGCGCTCGGTAACCACAGTGTCTCAGACTGGTTTCAGTTAACACACCGAACTCAACGACCTTCTTTGAGCATTGACTGAGATTAACAGCTTATATTTGCTCTTTAAATCTTCTCTTCCACCCAATTGCGCGTCACCTTGACGAAACCGACAATCAATGTCTGCAGTTCATCGGGTTCGATCACAAAGGGCGGCATCACGTAGAAGATATTTCCGAAGGGACGCACCCAAATGCCTTCCTTGACGAACTGTGCGGCCAGAATTCTGTTGTCGGCAGCACGCTCGGTTTCCACCACACCGACGGCTCCGAGCACGCGCACATCCTTAACACCCGAGACTTTGCGCAAAGGCTCCAAACCTTTCTTCAGTTCGGATTCAATACGACGAACCTTGGCTTCCCAGTCTTCGGACATGTATACGTCCATCGCCGCGACAGCCGCCGCGCAAGCAATCGGATTGGCCATGAAAGTGGGACCGTGTATCAATGCGTTCGGAGCATGACAACTCACCGTATCGGCCACCGCATTGGAGGTGCACACGGCGCTTAACGTCACCGCGCCGCCCGTGAGAGCTTTCCCGAGCGTCATGATGTCTGGTACGATCTCGGCCCAATCGCAGGCAAATCGCTTGCCGGTCCGACCGAACCCCGTCGCAATTTCGTCAGCGATTAAAAGAATGTCGTACTTGTCGCACAAGCGGCGCGCTTCACGCAGGAACTGCGGGTGGTAGAACCGCATAGCGCTTGCCCCCTGAACGATCGGTTCGAGAATCAGCGCGCATATTTCGTCCTGTTGCGCATCGAAAACGCGCTCAAGTTCCTCAATGTCCCCCGGGTTCCATTGACCTCCGAAAACGGAAGACGGTTCATCAATAAAGATGCGCTTCTGCAGCGCTCCGGAAAAAAAGCCGTGCATTCCCGCAACCGGATCGCACACCCCCATCGCGTTCCAGGTGTCGCCGTGATAACCCTTGCGGATCGTCGCGAAGTTCGTGCGCGTCTTTCGGCCTTTGGCCAATTGATACTGCACGGCAAGCTTCATGGCCACCTCAACGGCAACCGATCCGGAATCCGCATAGAAAATCTTCGTGAGCTTCTCAGGCAGCAGACGAGTCAATCGTTTGGCCAGTTCCACCGCAGGTTGATGTGTAAACCCTGCAAACATGACGTGAGTGAGTTTGCTTGCCTGTTTTTGAATCGCCTCGACGATTTCAGGACGGTTGTATCCGAAGGCCGCGCACCACCAACTCGAAGTACCGTCGATGAGTTCTCTGCCGTCTTCCAAAACAATGCGCGCACCATGACCACCCGCAGCGACATTGACGGGAGGCGGTAAGGTGGCCGACGCATACGGATGCCACAAATGCGCTTCGTCAAAGGTTTTGATATCTTGCGTCTGATATCCGACCT